>Ga0256406_1001890_pt1 | contig 31877 bp, 30 predicted proteins | sample RumenRJG_03DNA_FD_185986 | JGI IMG/M metagenome (GOLD analysis project Ga0256406, IMG submission 185986) | Bovine rumen microbial communities from Lethbridge, Alberta, Canada - RJG_03 | ecosystem: Host-associated > Mammals > Digestive system > Stomach > Rumen | place: Canada: Alberta | collected... | reverse complement strand
GAATATTGCAAACTATCAGGATGGTGACAACTATGAGTTCACGGTTCCACAAGAAGAGGCATACGGAGCATATCATCCTGATATGATCTACGACCTTGACAAGGACAACTTCATCAAGGATGGCGCCTTTGATGCCGAGCATGTCTACCAGGATGCTATCCTTCCCCTCCAGGACGGGAATGGACAGCGGTTCCTTGCCCGTGTGTTGAGTATTGACGATACAAAGGTAAAGGTTGACCTCAATCATCCTTTGGCTGGCAAGAACCTTACCTTCCAAGGTACCATTCTCGTCAACCGTGAGGCATCAGACTCTGAGATAGAGGCCTTGAAAGAAGGTCAGCATAAGCATCACTGTTGTGGCGGTCACTGTCATCATGACGGAGAGGGTCACTGTCACCATGATGGAGAAGGTGGCTGTGGCGGTCACTGCCACCACGATGACGAGGGTCATTGTAATGAAGAATGTGAAGAAGGTTGTGGCGATGGCTGTTGCTGTGAAAAATTATGAAGCATATTGAAGTCGTTGCAGCTGTCATTGTAAAGGACGGCAAATTCTTTGCTACTCAACGAGGCTATGGCGAGTACAAGGATTGGTGGGAGTTCCCCGGTGGCAAGATGGAGAAAGGCGAGACCCAGGAAGCCGCACTCATCCGCGAGATCAAGGAGGAACTTGATACCGTCATTGCTGTAGATAAGTTCATCTGCACCGTAGAGTGTGACTACACGGGGTTTCATCTTACCATGTACAGTTTTCTATGTCATGTTGTTGAAGGCAGGCTGCAGCTCTTGGAAGCAGAGGATGCCCGCTGGCTTGACAAGGCTCACATCAATGATGTCAACTGGCTCCCCGCGGACAGGGAGGTGATTAAGAATTTGTGACTATTTCAATGTAATCGAATAAACATTTCGGTGTAATCGAATGACGATTTCAGTGCAATCGCATAACGATTTCAGTGCAATCGCATAACGATTTCAGTGTAATCGTATGATGATTTTGCAAGCTGAGTTAAATATTAATTTTAGCTATCATATTTCTTGTTGTCAACTGAATGTTGTAATTTTGACATTGATAAACAAAAGAACTACGAATATGTTGAAAGAAGTAAGCTATAAGGATCTGAAGTTCAATCCGTTCAGACTTATCGGTGACGAATGGATGCTGATAACGGCTGGGAATGAGAAAGACGGCTGCAACACGATGACAGCCTCATGGGGCGGTATCGGATGTCTGTGGGGACACAATGATCCCGTGGCAACTATTTACCTCCGCCCGTCGCGATACACAAAGGAGTTTGTTGACAAAGAGGATCATTTCACGCTCTGTGTCATGGATAAGTCGTTCAGGAAGCAGATGGCCTATATAGGCTCTGTGTCGGGCCGTGATGAGGACAAGATAGCAAAGACAGGACTGACTCCAGTCTATGCCGATGGTACCACCTACTTTGAGCAGGCAAAACTCGTGCTTGTATGTAAGAAGATGTATGCCCAGGAACTCAAGGAAGAGAATTTCTTCTATAAGGAGACTGTAAATCAGAGTTATCCTCAGAGAGATTTCCACACGATGTACATCGGCAAGATAGAGAAGGTGCTTGTCCGCGATGATGAATACCTCGGGTGACCGTCATGCCTGTATCTCTTTTACCCTCGTTGCTGTTGGCAATTCTTTTAGTGGGCTATACACCGGGGCCTGCCAATCTTTTTGCTCTGCACTGTTCAATGAAGAACGGTGTGCGGAAAGCGCTTGTCATGTGGTTCGGTCTACTGACAGGATTCACTGTAGTTGCTGTCATCGCCGCCGTTGTCACTCATGAAGTGGGCGCGATGATGGGGCGGTATGTCGTGATTCTCAAATATCTTGGTTGTGTCTACATCTTTTATCTGGCTTGGCAGATCTATCATAGTTCAGGGCAGACGAAAGGCACTGACAAGACATGCTCTTTTCTCTCGGGCTTTATCGTTCAGCTTACGAATGCAAAGATCATCCTCTTCGACCTGATGGTTTATACAACCTTTGTTCTTCCATATTCTCATTGTCTTATCGACTTGCTGGTTGTTACTGCGCTTCTTGAACTTGCGGGTCCAGGAGCCAACCTCGTCTATATCTTTGCCGGAGGCTTCCTCCATGGTCTCTTTCAGCGTCATGCCCGTTTGATCGATACTATTATGGCAATTCTCTTGGCGGGATGCGCTGTGTATCTGTTGATTTCGTAATATTTTATGTTTCCTCCATTTTTACGATGAAATAAAGAAGTAGAGAACTATGTAGTGAGTCTCTTTTATTTCTGTATAATTTCGTACTTTTGCAACCAAAGATAATTTATTAGCTATGAGCAAGAAGACAGAATACAAGCTGAAGAATGAGCGGTTTATGCTTGATCTTCAGAATAAAGACGGCATTCACAAGTTGCCGAAAGGGATATTGTATGAGGTGCTGGCTGTCGGCAGCGGGAGTCAGCATCCCGGTCCTCGCAGCATCGTGACATGCAACTACAAAGGCTATCTCATCAACGGACATGTCTTTGACGACAGTTGGCAGCGCGGCTACCCTGAGGCATTTCGGGTCAGTGACCTAATACAGGGCTGGCAGATAGCCTTGCAGGCCATGACTCCAGGGGACAAGTGGAAGATCTACATTCCCTATCAGATGGGTTATGGTACGCGGACGGATGGTGACATTCCCGGTTGTTCTACGTTAATATTTGAGATGGAACTTATAAGTATTGCATAATATGAAGAAGATAATCGCCCTTTTGCTTGGTCTGCTTGGCCTGACAACCAATGCCTGTGCTCAGTCTGACAGTATCAAGACCGTTGATGCTGCACTGTTCGCAGAAATCATCAAGTCTGACTCTGTATTCCTTGTAGACGTCCGCACGGCTGATGAGTATGCTGCCGGTCACATCGCCAATGCCAAAAACATTGATGTTCTGAAGTCGGACTTTAAGGATAAGGTAAAGGCCTTGCCAGAAGACAAACAGATCGCCGTCTATTGTCGCTCTGGTAAGCGTAGTCTTGTAGCTGCCAATATACTGGCCAAAATGGGATTTAAGGTGATCAATCTCCGTGGAGGATGGTTGGAATGGGAGGCACAGACAAAAACAACATCCAATCCGCTCCTGCAGCCAAGCATGCTGACGTTTGGCGCACCAGACTTTAGTAAAATCAAGACATTGCACTATCTTCCTGCCCTCCGTAAAGGTATTGAGGAGCAGCGTAAGGTGATAGAAGCCATCACGGGCAATAAGAATAAGGCGACATTCGAGAATACGATCGTTGCCTTTGAGAACAGTGGCCGTCTTCTCGACCATGTCGAAAGCATTTTCTATTGTCTCACGAGTGCCGACAAGACGCCAGAGATAACTGCTATCCAGAAGGAAATCATGCCTGAGCTGACAAAGCTTGACAATGACATTTCTTTCAACGAGAAACTCTTCAGCAGGGTGAAGTACGTCTATGACCATGAATACAGTAAGCTTCAGGGAGAAGACCGGCGGCTGCTTGAGGAGACTTATAAAGGCTTTGTCCGCAGTGGTGCCTTGCTCTCCAAGGACAAGAAGGCTCGTCTTGAACAGATCAACAACCGCATCACCGAACTTCAGCAGCAGTGGGCCGACATGCTCCCGGCTGCAACCAATGGTGCCGTGGTGTGGGTCAACGATAAGGCGGAGCTTGAGGGTCTGAGTGATGCTGATATCGCCCAGTGCAGGAAAGATGCGGAGAGCCGCGGCGGCAAGGCACCTTATGCTATCGTAATCATCAATACTACGCAGCAGCCTATCCTCGTCAGTCTGAAGAATCGCGATCTCAGACGCCGGGTTTACGAGGCATCCGTTCATCGTGCAGATGGAACAGGTAAGTACAATACTTTCCCCATCGTCACGGAGATTGCCAAGCTGCGGGCAGAGAAGGCCGAGCTCATGGGGTATAAGAACTATGCTTCCTATTCTCTGGAGCGTACAATGGCGAAGACGCCGGAGCGAGTCTACGCTTTCCTCAACAATCTCATCGCTGCCTACAAGCCTGCAGCTGACAAAGAGACAGCGGAGATAGAGGCTTACGCAAGACAGACGGAGGGCAAAGACTTCAAGCTTGAGCCCTGGGACCGATTCTATTATTCTGCTAAGATGAAGAAGGAACAGCTCAATGTCACGGACGACGAGGTGAAGCCTTACTTCAACATCGACAGCGTCCTGGTCAACGGTGTCTTTTTTGCCGCCAACCGCGTCTACGGACTGACATTCAAGGAGCGCAAGGATCTGCCGACCTATCACAAGGACATGAAGGTCTTTGAGGTCTATGACCGTGACGGTAAGCCGATGGCTCTGTTCTATGCTGACTATTTCCGTCGTCCTACGAAGCGGGGCGGAGCATGGATGAGCAGCTTTGCCAAGCAGAGTAAGGCTTGGGACCAGAAGCCGATTATCTATAATGTCTGTAACTTTGCCAAGGCACCCGACGGTCAGCCGACTTACGTAACATGGGATGAAGCCACAACGATGTTCCATGAGTTCGGACATGCGCTTCATGGCATCCTCTCCAATTGCAAGTACAACAGTTTGAGTGGAACAGCTGTTCCGCGTGACTTCGTGGAGATGCCGTCACAGTTCAATGAGAGTTTCGCATCCATTGATGAGGTCTTCGACCATTACGCCATCAACAGTAAGGGAGAGCGGATGCCGGCAGAACTGAAGGCGAAGATGCTCAAGTCAATCAACTTCCAGCCTTGTTACGCATTGGGAGAGAATCTTGCAGCAACCTGCGCTGACATGGCTTGGCACATGCTTGCCTCGAAAGATGTACCTTCTGCCGACAAGGCACTGGATTTTGAGCATGAGGCGCTTAAGAAGATTAATCTCCTTGATAGTCAGATACCTCCCCGTTACTCATCTTCCTATTTCAATCATGTCTTTGGCGGTGGTTATGCGGCAGGATACTACAGCTATTTATGGACTGAGGTCCTGGCAGACAATATAGCTGAGACATTCAAGGAGAAGGGCGCGATGAAGCGCTCCACGGGCGACGAGATGCGTGACAAGATACTTAGCCGTGGCTATACCGTCGACTTGATGAAGGCTTTTACCGACTTCACAGGACTGAAGGAACCTAATGCTAAGGCGCTGCTGAAGGTTAGAGGTTTATAAGCCACGAATGTATGGCAAGGCCAGAATAGATTATATTCTTTTCATTCATAAATTACTCTCCGGCGTAAAGTTCGTGTTGACACGCGCTTTACGCTTTTTTGTTGTTCATGCTTGTTGCAACGAGATTTAGGATGATTTTGTCAGACCATAGGGATTTTACTTTTCTTAATAGGCTTTTCCCCCTACTGCCTCTATCCACTTTTCAATAACTTTGCAACATTGAGATAATAACTCTAAAACAGAAACCATTATGAAAGACCGAATCCTTAGTGCGGCAATCATCGCCGTAGGTATTATCGTTATGGGCCTCAGTCTGAAGGCCGGAATGGATAACTTCACGGAGAAAGACCGTAAGGTTACCGTGAAAGGCCTTGCTGAGCAAGAAGTGAAGGCAGACAAGGTCACATGGCCTATCGTTTCCAAAGAATTGGGCAACGATCTTCCGGAGCTTTATGACCGTATCGCACAAAAGCAGCAGACCATCAAGAGGTTTCTTATTGCCAATGACATAAGTGATAAGGAGATAACTATCAATGCGCCACAGGTCATTGACCAGTCTGCAGATCAGTACAGTTCTGAAGCCAAGCCATACCGGTACAATATCACACTTGTCATCACGGTCACATCCAGTCATGTGGATCTTGTTCGCAGCATCATCGCCCGACAAGGTGAACTTCTCAAGCAGGGAGTCGCCATCGTTGCAGGAGACTATAACAATCAGGTCACTTACAGTCTCGACTCTTTCAAGAAGATGAAACCGAAGATGATGACCGAGGCCATAGAGAATGCGCAGCAGACTGCCCAACAGTTTGCCAAGAACAGCAATTCCAAGCTCAACAAGATCGTCAGTGCAGACCAGGGCCAGTTCTCCATTGAGGATAGGGACAGCAACACGCCATGGATTAAGCGCGTGCGGGTAGTGACAACAGTAACCTATTCGTTGAAAGACTGAAAGTCAGTATCATATTACCCTTATTTTCAGATTGTCGTCAGGCTGCAACTACAGCGAAGGCAAAGAGTGGCCCTGTGCATTAGACGACAAAAAGGTGGGGATGGTGCTGAAAGTCCGTCCCGGCCTTTTTGCCTTCTAATAAGCACGAAAGGGCGTTTCTTCCAGAGCGTTCGCCACAGGGACTTCCACATCTCTATTGAGGCACTCAACAGAGATGTGGATGTCGCTAAGGGTGGCGAATAGTTGTGCCTGACGGCATAGGGTAGGGGCGAAGCATGAAAGTCTACTTATCCGACGGAGTCTGCATCCCGCCTGATGCTTGAGAGCAATATGGTTACACCTATCCTTCAACGCCTGGAGAAACAAGGACTGATCAAGCGAGGGTATAGCTGTAATGACCAGCGCCAACGCATCATCACGCTCACCGACCAGGGCAAGGACATGCGGCAGGAAATAGCTGATGTGTCGTCATTAGTGGCCGAGTCGCTCAGAGAGAAAGATACGAGTTGCGAGACGGCACACCGGCTGGAGAATATGCTTGGTGAGTTCATCAGTAGGATGTAAAAATCAGCGGATAAAGTTCATCTTATCCGAAGGCTCTTTCTCAGGGATATCGTTCTCTTTTCCGGGATGCAATTTCTTCAGAATCCATGCCATGTTGTTGGCCGACGTGCGCATGGTCTGCATGCCTTCACGATCCTCTTTGCTCTCTTCTGGTGCCTTATTTCTCTACCGCCGCTGGTGTCCAGCATTTAAAGAAGCGAAGGACTTTCTCCTTGTTGTAGCTCTTGCCTTCTTCCAGGAAGCTGGAGTCCTGGATGTGCAGTACCTTTCCATCGCTGTCAAGGATAACAAAGACTGGGAAGCCAAAGCGCTGAGGATTGCCAAGACGCTTCATTAGTTTGGCAGCCTCGGCCTCTCCCCGGCCCTCCCCCGTAGGGAGGGAGAACTTCCGTGGATTGTAATTGACGTGGAGATACACATAGTTGTCGTTAACGACTTTCATGATATCACTGTCCTTGCTGATGAAGTCGGCAAAGCGAAGACACCATGGACACCAGTTGCCACCGACCTGGCAGACGACGTATTTATCGCTGCCGGTATTCTTCACTGTAGCGAGTGCCTTGTCAATCTGTTCCATCGGATTGACGGTCTCATCATATACTTTCTTCAAGCCTGTCTGTGCATTTACTGCTATTGTAGCAAGCACTAATAGAAGGGATAGAAAAACCTTTTTCATTTGTAGGATAATTAAGGTTCTTCTCTTTTCGGGTTGATAGCGTGACACAGCCTATCATAGGACAAGGGTGATAGTGCAGGGTGGGGTCCTGTGCCCCACCTCAAAAAATGTTCGACCTATTTATCGGTTGGGACATTATTTGTGGAAGGGCACAGGACCCTTCCCTGCACTGACACCACTGCTGTCCTATTGACCGATTTGTTATCGACTTTACATCATTACTCGGAGAGGCTGTGTCACGCTATCAACCCGAAAAGCTGAAGAACCCATTGATTGAACTTCCAGCCACATTTGTGAAAGTGGCCTACCTTTGTGAAATCATACCTTCAAGTTCTTAAGATATTTGTTTCCTTCTTCAACATTGTACTCATGTGTGTCAAAGTCTTCCGGAAGCCAGTCCATGTATTCTTCATACTGCTCTCTGTCTTCTTGTGGATGCTCAAGAGTATAAAGCATGTCTGCATAGCCCCATACACCGCCTACATCGTCAGGTGGGCAAGCACCTTCTCCGCTGACCACGGTGCATTCCCGCTTCTCGCCATCAATAAGATCTCTGTAGGATCGCAATGTTATTTTATGCTGCCAGTCATCGCCAAAGTCATATTGATAGAGGAGAGTACTGCCTTTACGGGTCAACAGTTCATTCAACTTCACTTTTCTGTAGTCGAAACTCCCTTCATAATTGTAGGACTCAGCAGCCGTCTGAGCGTCCGTATATTCTATGCCATTCTTGGTAAAAGCATCAAGGTGTCCGCCTCCCCAACCCATCGCACGCTTGACGACTGTTGCAAAGACGTCGAGACTTATATCAGAGGGAACCGTTATTACGCGATTGATTTTGATAGGAGAATGCAGCAGCTCAATGCTAATCTCATAAACCCTAACGGGCTTGTCCGTATTCTTCGCCTTTGAGGATCTTCTTCCTAAGGTTGGATGTTTTATTACTGTTGCCATAATCTAAATGTTTATTTCATTTTATTCCATCGGTTTGATGGTCCGCTCAATGAACGCGGTCTCCTCATCCGTCAATCCGTATTTCTTGTATAACTGACGGTCAATGTCGGCTACCGACTGCGACCAATCGATGTCAGAGGATGGCGTGAAGTCTTGAAGAGGGACAAAGGCAAACTTATCCTTCGTTAACTGTTGAGTAGCTGCTAATTGAGCGATGAGGAAGCGAACAAGTTGGGTCTTCATGTATTTGAACATCGCATTTGCCTCTTCCTCTGTATTAAGATAGTCCAAGACAAGATAAGTTTCTGTGCAAATCTCACCCGGCCTTAAAATATCGAGCGAAGACAATATCCGCTTTTGACCATTGCTGTCAGTTTGACCAGCGTGCTCTGCTGTAAGCCTCGTAGCAATGATTTTCCACTTGTCAATCTTGTCCTTATTAATAGGAACCAACTCTGTTTTGTATGGGCCTTTACCTTTATTGTATTTGAGGATAATGTCGCCATCTTCAGTTGGAACGATATTAGTTGCCAATCCAAACGGCTTACGACTTGACACTTTAGTATTTAAGTAGTCCTTGGAAATCTTCTTTATCTTATTTACAATTCCTATAGCATCAATGCTTCTGATGAATGAATCTCCTTCATTGAGCTTTCTATGTGCAGTTCTTCTTTCACCATGAAGAACACTTGTAAATTCGCAATTGCCATGATAATTGCTATCCCAGAGAAGATAGCATACGCCACCGGCAATATCAACAGTCGGGAAACAGTCGTGAGAATCAGCAAAATCATATAGCTTAGCGATCCTGTCATCATTAAGCATCTCGTTGCGGAAAGCCTCGAGACCTTTGCCATCCGTATACCATTTAGCAGGCATGATAAGAGAAACATAGTTAGGTCTTAATGCTTTAGCTAATTCCATTATCAAATTATATACAGGTGTGGCACTTGCCTTGTTTCCCCCATCCATCACTTGGTACGGTGGATTTCCCACTACTGCTCTGAATTTCATTTCCTTTACGTTTTCTATGTTCCAAAAGTGTTTGGCATTCTTGATGGAGTTGACCACGGAAGCCGGATTCTTCTTAAGGTTCTCGATGATGCCGGGATAATAGACCGCATTGACCTTGACATCGCGGAAACCGGCAAGGGTGCGGCGCGTGATGCTCACTGCCATCGGCGTCTTGCAGACCACGAAGATGTTCTGCTCTATCGTTGTGTCCCAGAGGTTCTGTGCGAAAGCATGACCAATCTCCCCGTATTTCTGCTTCATCGCCTCCACCCGTGAACGGTAGATGTTGTAGGCACAGTAGAGCGGATAGAGACCACTCTTAGAGTTGATTTCGAGGATACGACTGTCCGTTGCAAAGACATTGTCGGTAACGCCATGATGCGAGACGTATCGTGGTATGTCGAGCATGTCCTTGAAGTCCTTATCGTAGAAGCACCAGCCGCCTAAACAGTCGCTCATGTGCATGTTGACGACACGCCACGGCGTCAGCACCGTCTCTTTGTCGGGATTGCGGAAGGTGTTGAAGATGGTAGCGATACGTAGGATACGCTCCTCAATCGTGAACTTGTCGGCAGCACGCGCCATCTCACGGATACGCTTGCCTGCCTCACGAAACACGTCGGGATCGTAGTATTTCTTGAACTTGGCAAAGACGCGTTTCGTGACATCCTGAGGCATGAACTCCTTCCACGAAGCGTTGTCGACGATATCGGCAAAGTTGTCAATCGTGATCTCATGTTTCTCATTCTTTAAGTCTGCACCGTAGATGAGCAACGGCATACGGATGGAGATGCCACGGAGAATGCTGATCGCCTGCTTGCGCTGGTTCTGCTTGTTCTTCAGTTGCTCCAACCGTGCCTTCTCCTCGGGTGTGAGGTCTTTCTTATGCTTCTTCTCCAGTCGTTCCTTCTCTTCATATTCTTCCTCACTGAAGCCCTGCTTGTTGACATTGATGTCGGCAGTCTTCGCCATTGCCTTCGTACTGCCGATGATGCCTTTGAGGTTCTTGAAGTCGTTGAGCTCCACCTCGTCGAGCTTCAACAGCTCGTCATTGTAAAGTGCTCCGTCCTCAAAACCACCTTGTACTACGCGCTCTATCTGCGCACGTTTCAGCTGAGACATCATCGCCTTGACATTGTAGGGCTTCATCTGCGAGCCACTGACAGAGATGATTGGACAGAAGTTGAGAAACTCTCCCAACATTTTCCGGTCCTCGTTGCTCTGCTTGCCGACCTTCACCGATACGTGGGCTACATCTGCCAAGACACGCAGCGTGCGGTCGGGGGCAAAGTCGAAGGCATAGCACTCCGTCTTCATCTGACCGTTGTAGGTGAACGGGGTCTGTACGCGGAAGATGGTCTGCATATAACTTGCTGCCGAGGTACTGTAGGATCCTGCCATCATAAAGACAGCCGTCCACGGCTTGATGCTTACGCCCGTCGTCAGCTTGCCACAACTGAGCGTGATGGTCCATGTCGCTCCCGGGTCGGGACCAATGGCATCGTTGACCATCTGCAAGGCGTCAGCGTTCTCCTCGTCCTCGTCGCCGTTGCCCGCTACGTTGACGACCTTGAACATGCCGAAGACGGGATGTGCCTTGAGCTTGGCGCTCAGTGCACGGGCTGCAGCCACACCGGGAACGATCCACAACGTATGGCGGAAGATCTTACGGAACTTGTCGCACGAATAGGGATAGAGACTGTCCTTGTCGTCCTTGCAAAGCAGGTCGAGGAAGTTGTCTACATCGTGGTCATGAATAAACGTGCCGTCATCGTGGGTACGAAAGAACTCGCGGAAGTTGAAAGCCTTCTCGTCGTCGGCATAGGCATCCATCAGCCGGCCGAGGTCGTAAGTATAGATGTTGATCTGTGGCAGACCGGCATAAGGGTTCGGGTCGCCCATGTGCAGAAGGTCCCATTCCGATTTGGCTTTCTGCTCCATGATATAGTCCCACGTGAAGATCTCGTTCTCCTTATAGTCGTCGAGGAGATTGAAAGGCGTGCCGCTGAGGCGAAGCACCTTCGTGTGCTCCTTCGTGAGTTTCTCGATGACGCTGGCTCCGAGCTCCGTCTTTGTACCCTCGTGTGCCTCGTCAATAATCAGCATGTCCCAGTCGGTGGAGTAGATCTCACTGTCCTTGTCGAACTTACCGCCTACCTCGTCACTGCCTCGCAGATCCTGCATGGAAGCGAAATAGACATACTTGTTGCCTTGGCTTGCCAAATGCTGCAACGACTCGAAACTCTCGCCTTTGGTCCGGGAGCCGTAATAATATTCTTTACGGTCGTAGAAGATCTTGTGGAAGTCCTCAAACCATCCTTCATCGACAACGGGACGATGGGTGAGGATGAGCGTACGGGCATAGCCTTCCTCCTTGACAACCTGCAAGGCAGAGAGCGTCTTGCCGAAACGCATCTTGGCGTTCCAGAGCATCTTGTTGCCTTTCTTAAACTGTTTGATGGTCCTATCGATGGCGTCTCGCTGCTCGGGACGGAAGACGATGGGTGTCTGCTCATGGCTTATCTCGTCGGAGTTGAGGCTTGTCTTGCCGTGCTTGACGGCCTGTATGGCACGTTTCACAGTCTCGAGGTCACAGCAGTACCATTCGTTGGCACCCTTGACCTTGTCGAATGTCTTCTTCTTGATGCCCGAGCGTCGCAGTACCTCGTGCACCTGCTTGTCGTTGAACGACTTGATCTGTCCGCCGGAGAAGAAGACAGTCATCTCCGTGTAGAGCAACTGATAGGCGATGCCTGCCGTCTGCGTGTATTCGTCGATACGCTTGCGGGCAGCACGGTTGAGGACATCACTGTTAGGCTGAGGAAAGTCGCCCTCATCCTCCTCAAGGGTTGTCTCGCCTATCTTCAGGCAGTCCTTGTGCCATTCATCATGGATGGCGAAGACGTATATGAATCTTGACTTCAGTGAAGAAGAAAATGTAGCCATTTCGTTAAGGTTTAATGAGGTCAATGAACCGCGTCTTGCGGTTGTTCTCTTTCGTTTTCGGGTCTCGATGCCCCCACTCACGCACGAGGCAGTAGATGCCGTTGTGTCTCAGGATGTCGTTTTTCTCACAGCCCTCGCAGTGGATGGTCTCTTCGTGAGCGCCAAAGAGATCGGCAACCGTCTTCTTTACACCATTCTTGCAACTGTCGGGTACGACACCTTTCAGTCCGTCCATCTGCCAGAGGTTCCAGGAGATGATGTAAGCGATATATTCCATTGAAGCCTCTGAAGGCAATTTATCGAACTTATCCTTGAAGTAGTCGATGAACGAGAAGAACATCGCTTCGCGTGCAAGCAGCAGATTGTCTCCCTGCCATTCAAAGCCGTAAGTCGCCATGAAAGCCTTCTGCGCCTGTTTGAGCCAGTCGCCCGTTGTCTCGGTGTTCTCACTGACGATACGCAGTTTGCGGTCCAACAGGCCAATGCGTTTCTTCACTGGGATGGGTTCACCTGTCACCGTGTCGTAACGGCTGACGAGATAAGGGCCTTCGCCACAGGTGACCTCAATGACATTGCTGCTGACATATTTCTGCCACGTCTTTTCTTTGTCGCCTTCGGGAAATACGATCTTTCCTTCCGTCGGTATCCAAGTGTGGTTGCCTTCGGCATCGGTCATCTCCGTGTTGAAGACATGCTTGCGACCGAACCAGGCATCGTCGACGAGGTTGTTCTGAGCGTTACAGGTCCATGAAGAGGTGAAGACTTCCGCCATGTCGCGGGAGCGCTTCGTCTGTTCCTCGCGTGACTTGATAGCTCGGGGACGGAGCACAAGGCCGTGCTCACCGGTAATCTTCGGGATCGTTATCTCGTCGTGAGGCTGGTAGCCTTCGCCGAGGTCGACATAGCTGTCCGTTGCCCAAAAGATGTTCTTACGGGTGGTATGGTCAAAGAGCAGCTTTTGAAACACGGAAGGGTGTGCCTCAAGCAGTTCGTTTTCGGATATGTCGACTTCGTTGGACATCGCTTGTTATATTTAATGAGCGTTTGTTTCCTATATTATGTGTTTCTTATATAATAATGTGCAAATGTACGAAGAATAATTCAGTTGTTGGCATAAATAGAAAAAAACTTGCTGACTATGGTTTGTATGTGAAATTATAATTGTAACTTTGGGGAAATATTAACGCTAACGTTACTTTCTAAAAACAATAGATGACATCAAAGGATAGGCCAGAGAAGGTATCCGTTAGGTTCTATAAGGATCGGGAAGTTAGAGCCGTATGGGATGACGAAGAACAGAAATGGTGGTTCTCCGTCCTCGATCTTGTTGGCGTCTTGAATGAGCAGGACGACTACAAGAAGAACCGTAACTACTGGAAGTATTTGAAGAACAAGCTCAAGAAAGAGAATAATGAACTGGTTAGTGCCACTAACCAGTTGAAACTTCTTGCTCCGGATGGTAAACGTAGAAACACTGATGTCATTGATGCAGCTGGTGTCATGCTTCTTGCCAAACACTTCCCGAACAATAAGGCGGCGGAGTTTCTCGATTGGTTTACCTATAGCGATAACACGATTGACGGTCAGAGTCGGAAGAAAGCATACACGCTATTTGAGAGTGGGCTCATCAATTCTATCGAAGTGGGAACCGTGAAAGGCTTGCAGCAGATACATGCCTATCTCTTTGGGGGGCTCTATGAATTTGCCGGTAAAATTCGTACCGTGAACATTGCTAAAGGCGGATTCCAGTTTGCTATGTTGCAGTTCCTTTCGCAGACGCTTGACAATATTCAGAAGATGCCAGAAACAACACTTGATGAGATTATCGACAAATATGTGGAGATGAATATTGCTCATCCATTTCGTGAAGGCAACGGCAGAGCTACGCGAATATGGCTCGACCTCATGCTGAAACGCAGTCTGAAGAAGTGCGTCGACTGGAGCCGGATTGACAAGAATGCTTATCTGCAAGCAATGACGAAGAGTGTCGCTGACTCCTCAGAGATTAAAGCACTCATCACGAATGCTTTGACAGACAAAATTAATGACCGCGAAATGTTTATGAAAGGAATAGATTATTCCTATTATTACGAACAAGTAGATGAATGATTAAAATTTTTATAGGATGGAAAACTATGACGATTTAACATACGATATTCTCCCCCCTTCATGGATGTTTTGCTTCTTGGAGGGTTGTCCGCGTGCCGATGAATGCATACTACATGTCACTTCACGTCTTATCCCTAAGGACCGGACGTATGGCACAGCTGTATATCCAACAGCTTTGAAAGATGGCAAGTGTGCACATTTCAAACCGGTAAAGAAGATCAAAGTAGCCTACGGCTTCGATACGATCTTTAGAGAAGTGAAGAGCAAGGATGAGAAGAGTCTCCGTGACAGTATGAAGGATTATCTCGGCAGCCATGGTGCTTACTACCGTTACTATAATGGTGAGAAGATGCTTACTCCTGAGCAACAGCAATGGATCATCGATCTCTTCCAGCGCTACGGCTACACCGAAAACCTTTGCTTTGACCATTACCGCATCGTCTACGATTTTGGTTGACGATGATACCACGATAATTCCAAAGCTTGGAACGGTCTGTTCCAAGGCGTGGAATTGACCGTTCCAAGGCGTGGAATTGCCTGTTCCAAAGCGTGGAATTGACCGTTCCAAACTCCTTCTTGATCTTCAATTGTCTCTAACCATTTTCTTGTTGACGATTTCCAATGCTTGACCGTATTTTGGATGAACTGATGCCTTATCAGCTTCCCGATAGTAGAGTTCTACCTCTTTAGCCCTTTTCCTGCATGCTTTCTTATAGAGCCACTCCGTCGTAACGGTTTTCTCATTAGCTTCGAATCCATAACGGTATATGAATCCATTAACGATAATGCTGATCTCAAAAGAACTTGGCTCTGATGCAGAAACTTCCGTGTCCTTCGTGTCTTTCGTGAACAAAAAAAATCGCTGACGCAAAGGGTTTTATAGGTTTTTGTTGAAAAAAGATGGAAGATGTCAGCCGTAGCATCGTGGGACTAACGCTTGCAACAATAAAGCAGGGATATACACAATAGGGTGGGGATAAACTTAGGGCGGGGATAAACACAATAGGGCGGGGATAAACACAATAGGGCGGGGATGAACCCCGCCCTACGATGGGAATGGCAGAATAGTTGCCATTTTTTGTGGAAGGGCATGAAGCCCTTCCCTGCACTGAAACGCCGACTGCGCGGGCTCAGTCGTCCCACATACTGTGGGGCTTTACCCAACCGATGACGCTGGAACTGTCGCCCTCAGCCACGTTGCTAATCATCCCCTGCTCCTTGGCATTACCATGGTTCATTCCTTTACTGGGGTCGTGGGGGGAGCCAGCCAACAACTGTCCTGAATCTGCCGCGATCACCACCGTGACAGGCTTGATATATTCCTTTTTCATATAGTTTGTTTTCTTTTACTGTTGCACGAATTTTCTACCATTCTGGATATAAAGACCCTTGGGCAATGGCGCATGCTGGCCTGCCTGTCTGATCATCTGTCCCTGGAGGTTATACACCGGGGCGTCCTCGCTGAGCGACGTGGTCCGCACATCCTCGATACCAGTCGCTTCATCATCCTTGACAACGAAGTAGTAGAAAGGTTTCGATTTACTTACACTCGTTTTTATCTTCAGATAAGCGCGGAACGGTTTGAAGTCGGCGCCCTCGTTGCTGAAGAAGTTGAAGATGCCGTTGCTCTCAGCGTCATAGCCATAGTAATCGTAAGTTCCATCGCTCTTCGACGTGATGTTGGTATACTGGTACACGCCCACGAACTCACCCTGAGGATTATCCTGATCGCCTATCGGTGTAGCGTTAGAATAGTTTTCATACTTCGAGAACTCTGTATCCAATTCGCCGTCGTACGACACGCCCTCCTTTGCCTCCGGCAGTTGGAGGATATAGGGTACATTGGGTTCCGTTCCTTTCACCTCTTTTCCCGTGTCGGGATCCGTTCGTGTCGCCGGTGTTCCCGTGACTTTGAGATTCGGCGCATCTACCGATGCGATACTATATACCTTTGCTTTCTCGCCGAAGATCGCCGTTATCTGATCCTCACTCATCGAGAAAGGCAGGAAGATCGTGTTCCTCGCGCCGGGGCCATTGGTGGTCGTGCCGAGGAATTTTCTGTTCCAGCGGAATCCGTTCCATATTGTATAGACAGTCGTTCCCCAGGGGTTATTGTTAACCCATGCGTCCGGTTCGTCTTCCCATACCAAGGCATTGCCTTTATAGTAAGTAGGCCCACTCTCCCCACCACCCGAAGCACGGAAGACCGTTCTGTGCTTCGCAGGAGATACTTCTGGGTCATCATATATCGGCACCGCCACGTTGTACGTTTTCTCACTCATTCCGAGCACCGTGTTCTTGTCGGCGTAGATGACAGCATTGCGGTTGTCGCCACGGTCGAAGAAACTGAAGGCATTGGCAGATTGGCGGGCCGTGAGATCATATTCCGTGACGTCTTTGCCCGTCGGAGCCGTCGTCCATATTGTCGGTCTATAATAGTAGATGGGTTTCCCATCTACATCATCACCAAGTACGTCAGGAGGAGTATTTGCATTCCGTAGCAGTGTCACGTCGGAGAGCTGCAACTCACCGCCATCGGCTGTCAGACTGATTGTCAGTTTTCCTTCGCTGCCCACTGATGCTACCGTCTCGAGCTTCTGCCATCCGTTCTTCGTGTCTGTCTTCAGCAGATATTCAACGCGGCCGTCGGTGGTGACGGTACCCTGCGCATCGTATCCGGCGAACGTCTTGCTGACAGAGGCTGAGGGTGTTCCTTTTTTCTCTTTCTTAAGATTATAATAATCACTACCCTCCAACTGTAGGGTCGCCGTGGCTTTATCCGCGCCTCTTACAATCATCTGTACCGTGTACAGACCCCCATCGAGTCCTTTGACGGTCTGCGAGATGGTCGTCCCCTTAGCGATGGTGTTGACCGTTGCCTGCATTCCGTTCCAATTGTCTGTTTCTGTGGTCGTAGGCGTCTGCGTGGTGCCACTGTATGTCCAATTCGGTGTCAGATAATACGTATAGTCTCCATATCCCATATATCCAGTTCCTGCCACTCGTTTCGCAGGCTGTGTTTCAAGGGTATGGTTGACATCCCGACGCCCTTTAGGTCGCTGGTCCTTGTCGTCGTCGGCATCGGCGCCGAAGACGAGCGGAGCATTCGTTGTATAGTGCGATGCAGACTCATAGAAATAATATCCGCCATTCACGTAGTTGACCGTCAACTTCTGCGAGCTGCCATTTTTGCCATTATACGGCTGGATGGTGAGGCTGGTCCCCTCAGCGAGTGTTGCCGGTACGCTGATCTTGCAGACCTTTGAGAGACAGGAGGTCTCGGCGCTGCCCTGTACCGTGACATTGGCACCGCTCAGCTCGGTACCGTTCTGAAGGACCTTTACACTGTTGCCATTGATGGTCCATGCCTCCGGCACCTGTACAAAGAAGAAGTGCTCATTGGCTTTGGGGTTGGCAGCCTCGCGCTTTGTGCCACTCTCGCCGATGGTGTAGAAGTAGTCCTTGGTATACTTATGCGTGACATCCTTTATCTGTCCTGTCGCCACGTCAAACTCTAAGAACATGTCATTGTGCACGTTGGCAATGGTAGCGGGGGTGAATTCCCATTTACCAGTCACAAGGTCGTAATACCCCACCTCTACGTTCACCTCCTTATAGCCTTTATCGGGGGCGAGGTCGACATAGGACCAGTAGCATTTACCGTCCTTTTTTTCGATGGTAGGAAGTCCAAACACCTCATCAAGCAAGACGTCAATGGTGTGAGTGGCGTGTGTGAGCGCTTTTGATTTCACCACACCGTCCTTGTCGATATTCTCGTAAGCGTAGATGAAAGGAACACGGAAATTTGTACAGTTCTCAACACTTTTAGGTGTAGGATTTGTGGGTTTCTGCGCATATGTTGTTTGATTCGACGACCACGGCAAGATGTACACGACGATATGCCCGTCGCCGCCGTAGGTCTTCAAGCTCGGATCTGTGTATCCATCGCGGTAGTTGATGTATCCTCCTTCTGAGGTACTGCACGTCAGATCGAAAGGACAGGAGGCGTGCGTTGTTCTATCGTCTTCTTTTGTTTCCTTCGATCCCGCTATAGCCACGCGGATTCTGTTTTCCGCGTTATGTTCCAGGTTGACGATGCCGTAGACATTTATCTTACGGTCCTTGTTGACGAGGCGTGCGTTCACATTGCCGACTGCCACGGGGTCGGTGCCATCGATGGTGTAGAAGACGTCGACACCGTCGTCATTGCCCGTCGCCGTGTTCTTGACGGTGACGGTAGCCGTAACCTTGTTGATCGACGGTATGCCGGCGTTATATTTGTCCTCATCATCGTTCTTGACACTGATCGTGTAGCTACCCGCCGGTTTTATGCCGGCAGTCTTGAAGGTATAGGTGCCCGTGGCGATGTCGCCTTCGAGGCGATATTTACTTCCCTCATTGATGGTCTGCACCGCCTGTGCCTTCACGGTGACGGTGTTGCCGTCGAGGGTCGATGATGTACCGTTATTGTTATTGTCGATGAAAGTAAGCTCATTGTCCGGATTCATGTAGAACGTTCCGAGGTCGTTTGTGGGAATGACCTCGTCCGGGGTATAGGTGACAACCGTAGTGGTTTCGTTTCCTGCCTTCCCTGACGTTGGGTCGATAACAGGATCAGAACCGTCGAGCGTGTAGGCATAGGTGCGCGTAGTGGCTGTAGTAGAGCCCACGACGTTTACCTTCGGAGTCAGCGAGGCGGCATAGTTGACGGTGGCTGCTTTCGGGGTGATAGTGGCGTTCAGACGGGTCGGCAGTTCGATGGTGTAGCGGTACTTGGCACTGCTCCAGCTGAAGTTGCTTATGCCCGTGCCTGCCTCTATATAGAAGCGCACATTATAGATATTGGTCTCGGGGTTGAAGACGACATTGCTGCCGTTTGTTAAAGTGCCGTTGTAGGCAACGTAATTGTTTTCATTGGTGTCGCCGCCTTCGCCTGGCTTGTGGCCGTCCTCGCCGAAGTTAAGCTCCAGGGAGGTAGCCGGGCCGGAGGAGTTTATGTCGCGCAGGAAACGGAACTGTTTGTTCTTGACCAAGGTCACCGTGCCCTTGTAGCACTGCTCGTCGGGGTCGTAGACGAGCTCGGTGGCATCGGCGGAATTCCACTTGGTGAATTCGTCACCGAGACTGCTGTTCAGTGCCGAGCCAATCATAAAGATGCGGAGCGGCGTCTGGTCGTTGCCCGCAAGCTGGTAGTCGGTGCGGGTGAAGTTTAACTCAATGGGATAGGTGCCGTCGTAAGGGCTATGGAGGTTCGGTGCATTGCCAATAGCCACATTCTTGCCATAGGTGTCTGAATCCCACTTTTGTCCAAGCCAGTATTCGCCGACGATGAACTTAAACTTCTCGTCTTTGACCATCGGGATGGTGCCGAAGAAATTGTTACAATAACCCGTTGCGAGGGTATTGTTGTCTTTCACGCAATAGAGGAATCCCTCGGTGGTCCAGTTGCTGGTAGAGCTGGCCTTGTAAGCGACCAACCGGTTGGGATCGCTCTGATAATACCAGGAAGTGGGTTCGCCATCGGAATCTACCTTGACCACCAGGTCGTACATACCGCCGTTGTCCTCAATCTTCCAAGTATTGGAGCTGGTGCCGGGGGTCTTCGCCTCGCCGGCAGTGTTGTCATCCTTGTTGAGCTTATAGTCGTAGCTCGCTGACGGACTGTAGACGGTCTGATTGCCGTCGGCATCGATGTATGCGATCTGGAAAGTCCGACCGTTCCACGACGGCGTGAAGTCTGTCTCGGCTTGGTCTTGCTCATACTTTTGAGCTTTGCACTTCATGTATCCGGCGTAGAGCGCAAAATGATACTCATTGTCGTTCTTACGCAGGAACTTGTAATGCAGCTTGTCGGTTCCGAAATCAGAACCATAGAGATAGATGCCGGGCTGGTTAGTGGTGGTAGAGGTGCCCCCTCCAGCAGAGCTTGTATTACTGGTGATCGTTAGCGTACTTTTGTTGATGTCTGAATTATTGGCAGTATGCTTAAAGGTGTAAGTAGTAGAGGAATTTGTACTTAGACCGCTTACTTTGTAGTTATACCCCGATTGGTTATAATCGGACGAGGCAGTAACAGCATCGCCACCAACCGTAACTTGAGTAACACTATTATTATTATTCTTCAAAAACCATGAATTGTTGGTACTCTCGACAGCCTTAATGAGGAATTCGGTTGAGGTTGCATTAATTTTAGCCCCCGTAAGCGAAAGGGTAGCTGTGGTACCGGAGACATTAAATTTGTAATCGTCACTGGTCGTCCACTTATTAAAGTCCCCGACCAGGTAATAGTCGGTTGCCTGCACAATGTCTGGCACCAAGAAGAGTGCTGACAGGATGCAGATAGCACGGATTCGTGCTGATAGTCGCGATAAATAATACTTCATATATATATATTGTTTTTTAATCCGCTGATATTTTTATATAGGTTGTGATTGGCTCTTTGCCGCTCTTACATTCCTATTTATTTTCTAAAGCAGTTAGATTGCTATTGCTGTTGTTCAAGCTCTCGGTGGCAAAGTTATAAAAATATAGGGACTCCCACTAAATAAACTCTTAAAAGAAATGTAATATCGTCATGCAATTGTTTGCATGCGAAGGGCACGGAAGGTTTTTCACACACGGATCGTTGTCCACGATTTTTTTTGTCCACGAAAGACACGAAGGGCACAGAAGGTTTTTTCGGATACTTGAAAGCTTTGCTGTATATTTGCAAAACTATTTTGAGAAGCAATGAATAAGGAAACTTTCATCGAAGAGATTAAAGAATATAAGCGGAATGGTGGAGCTATGAGCTTCGTCTATGGTGATGTCCGTCTTCCTGTCATCTATCATGAGGTATTGGGAGTCATTGGGGTGAAGATGCCTGCATCGGAAGTCTTCATCCCTATAGATTACAAGATCAATCTGCTCGACAGCCTCGCCAATCTGCAAGACAAGTTGTTGGAGAAGTATCCTCAATTGCTTCAATAATATGAAACGCTTTGTAAGAAAAGCCATTGCTTCAGATCTGCCGGTCGTGCTCAAATTGATTGAGAGCGGACGGAAGATTATGCGCGAGAGCGGCAACCCACACCAATGGGGAAAGAATCATCCTACTACTGCTCAACTACAGAAGGACATCGAGGAGGGACATAGCTATCTGCTGATGGAGGAAAATAAGGCTATTGCCACCTTTGCTTTCATTCCTGGTCCAGATGTAACCTACGCTAAGATCTATGATGGAGCATGGATAGATACACCTAAGCCATACTATGTTATTCACCGTGTTGCTAGTCTACCGGAGTATCATGGTGTAATGAAAGACATCCTCAATTTTTGCTTTGGTGTTACCGACAACATCCGTATCGATACCCACAGGGACAACAAACCCATGCAGCATTGCCTTGTTGTACTAATTTCCGCGGAGCGAAAAAGCTAAAGCCTGCCGCACCGCATTTCCGTTAATTTTCCGTTTATATACTGATCGAGGGCACGATCCTCCACGTTGGAAGGACCGTTATCACCCTCTTTCCGTATAAATATGCCGAAGAAGATCTCCGACAAAGCGATAGAGAAGGTACCAGCCCTCTCTAGTCGTATTTCGTTATTCCAGAGCAAGCTGCAGATTGCACACCGTGCTCCGGGTACTATCACTGACTACTGTCACGCACTCTACAAGGCGGTAGTGCACATTGGCAAACTTCCCGATGACTTCACTCAGGCTGACGTCGATGGATATCTGCAGAGTATGCTCTCGTGCAAGCCTGTGCCGGCTGAGTCCCAGTTCAAGCATTTTATCTATGGTCTGAAGTGCTACCGTGAGATCATGGGATGCACAGAACTAAAGGGACTTGCATTGCCCAAGATCCGCCGTGAGCGTAAGTTGCCCCGTATTCTGTCTGTAGAGCAAGTGATGATCCTGCTGCATGTATGTGATCTGTACTCCAAAACATTGCTTTCGGTCATCTATGACTGCGGACTACGTTCCTTTGAAGCTGCCAACCTGAAGTGGAATGACATCTATTTCGACCGCCAGCAGGTTCACATCAAGAAGGGCAAGGGCGGCAAGAATCGCATTGTTCCCATATCTGCCAGCACCATTCAGGTTCTGAAGGCATACCGCAATCGGTTTCCAAGCAAGAACTTCATTTTCAAGAAGTTCGGCAAGGATGAGCCCGTAGACAACTCTTTCATCCGCTCTCGTTTGAAAGAAGGACTGGCTAAAGCTGACTTGGACACATCCTTGTCGACCCATGCGCTGCGTCACTCAAACGCAACGCATCTTCTGGATGCCGGAGAAGACATTCAGACCGTGCAGCAACGGCTCGGGCACAAGTCAGTTACCACGACCATGATCTACCTCCATCTTGCCAAGATTAAGAAGAACCAGTGCATCTGTCTGATTGACCATAACCTTGGCCGATGAGCCGGACGAAGTTCGATGTCGGGCAGATTATCCGTGACTATGGCGAAGCTTTCTACAAGAGGTACCCTGTCGTGCCTCAGGTAAGGAAGTCTTTTACTGCCATGGCCGACTGCCGGACAAAGATTCTCGGTGGTCATGTGGAAGTCTGTCCGGAGTGTGGTGATAAGCATGTGAGCTACAACAGCTGTCGTGACCGTCACTGTCCCAAGTGTCAGAACAAGGAACGTGAGATGTGGGTTGAGATGCGCAGAGAGGAGATACTGCCGGGAGCAAAGTACTTTCATGTAGTATTCACCGTTCCAGACTGTCTCCATCCCTTTGCCTTATCACACATGAAAGAGTTCTACTCCTGCGTGTTCAAGGCAGCATGGAGCACTTTGAAGAAGTTCTTTGACGCTCAGGGACTGCAGGGAGGCATGACAAGCATTCTCCACACATGGGGATCCAATCTGTATTACCATCCTCACATTCACTGCATCGTCACAGGAGGAGGGGTGGACAAGAAGGGTGTCTGGCATCACCTCGAAGGTTGCAAAGGCGCAAAGGAGTTTCTCTTTCCCGTTCAGGCGCTCAGCAAGGTGTTCAGAGCCAAATTCCTCTCAATGTTCACATCAATCCTGAAGAAAACGAATGAGAAGATTCCTCAGGCTCCCGAACTTAATTTCGTAAGTTTTTAATGTTCAATCAGTTAGAGACGTCGCAATTTGTCCTGTACCGTATATGTACCGAGTTCAGACCATCTGCTGACCCTCTAATGACCCTCTGTCGGGTCTGAAAGAACGCTTATTTTTGGGTTCAAAGTTACAAAAATATGTTCGAACCACCAAATATTTGCCCAACAATCAGTTAGATTTATTTTCGGTACAGACAAGGTGCAGGGTGCGCGGTCCTATATATATAGGTACCGTGCACCCTGCACCTTGGCGTGTATGTAAGTGTGGAAATGGATTAGCAACAATCAGTGCTATAGACAAAAGAAAAAGTCGAAGGAAACGATCAAGTATGGATTTTTTTTACTACCTTTGCAAAAAATATAGGAAGGAAGAAAAATATGGCAATAGAAATTAAGGCAATACCTACTTTGGAAGGCAAGGATGCCGAGAACTTCATTGAACGCGCAAATCAAACTGAACGCAACTTCAAGGGTTTTGATGGCATTCAAAATACAACGGCCTTCAAGGCTATGGAGAAGATTCTCCGTAAGTCTGGCATGATACACTAAATGCGATGGCATTCTTAGAGGATAATTGCATATTTAGTGAGCTTACTGACGATAAGATTGTCGCCAGTAAGGATTTCTATTGCGGTAACGAAGACCTTGACGAATTCTTTCATGAGGATGTTACGCGCTTCCGCTACAACCTTATGGGAAAGAGTTACTGCTTTGTTCTCGAGAATGATCCTCAAACGATAGTCAGTGCGTTTACGGTTTCCAATGACAGCATAAGAGTTTATGATCTGCCAAGAAGTCGTCGAGACTTCATGAAGCACTTGACTCATAAACATCTCCGTAGATATCCTGGCGTGTTGGTAGGCCGTCTGGCTGTTAACAAGGATCTTTCTCACAGAGGGGTTGGAAGTGAAATGCTTCAATTTATAAAGCAATGGTTCATTTCACCTGATAACAAGACTGGATGCCGTTTTGTTGTCGTTGATGCGGTTAATGAACCGGATGTTTTGCGTTTCTACCAAAAGAACGGTTTCACTTTCCTATTTTCCACAGAGGAGCAGGATAGACCTTTCATTTCAGATAGTCGACCGCATACATGAGATTCTTACTGAGAAAGGTCTTCGCCAGAAAGATCTTGCAAGGATGCTTGGTAAGACTGAAGCAGAGATAAGCAAGTGGATGCGAGGCACGCATAATTTTACAATTGATACGCTTATCTCGATTGAAAATGCTTTAGGTGAGCCTATTTTAGAAGTTTGCCACACAGGAACAAAAGAAACAGTTTTAGCCTGAATGCACAATATACTAGTGTAATGTCCCGATCATATTTGCCGTTTATTATATTTTCAAATATTCTATGCATATTCTTAATATCCCATCTTTAATGGGTAGGAGATAAAAGAAAATATGGTCAGGACAGTACACTAGATTTCATGAAGCCAATGAACATTGACTATCCTATGCAGATTGAACTGTTTTCACGCAGTCTCGGATTGATAGACCTCCCTGAGGATGCGGTCATCACTCCAATACCTACAGACGAAGATCTCTCAAGCCTTTCTGCTATTCTTATGGATGATGAATACTACCATTTTACTGTTGATCACAGTACTCTGGTGGATAACATCCATATTGCAGATGTTGAGAGCTTGATTTGTCTGAAGAGTAAGGCCTTCATCGACTTGTCTGAACGGAAGCAGGTCAGATAGACAGCCGTAACATACTCAAGCACAAGAAGGATGTGTTCCGGCTTGCGGCTATGCTTTCTCTTGAAAGTAGGTTTGTTCTGCCACAACACTTGTATGAAGACATCAGACGTTTCTGTTCATCTGTAGAGAAGGAACTTCCCAATGAGGACTTCTTCAGAGCAGCTGGTCTTCCCGGCATGAAAGCAGAAAACTTATTGAAAATATTAAAGACATCATTTATTTGCAATGACTAAGATACAATACGTTTCGGATCTTCATTTGGAGTTTGCAGAAAACTCCCACTTTTTGAAGGAAAATCCTATTAAGCCTGTTGGTGACATCCTTATCCTTGCAGGCGACACTGGTTATTTGGGCGATCAGAACTATAGCATTCATCCTTTCTGGGACTGGGCATAGGACCATTTCCAGCAGGTCATTGTTTGCTTGGGCAACCACGAATTCTACAAGTATTATGACATAGCATCACTTGAGGATGGCACAGACGTTGCTATTCGTCTTAATGTTCACTATTACTACAATAAAGTTGTAAGAATCGACAACGCTGACATTATAGTTTCCACGCTTTGGTCTCATATCGAACAAATGAACGCTTTCATGACAGAACGTTGCGTCTCAGACTTTCATCGGATTATGTATAACGACGATATACTGGATTGGCAAGAATTCAATCAAGAGCACAATCGTTGTCTCAAATTTATCAAAGAGGCCGTGAGACACAGTGATGCTTCAACGAAGATCGTCGTCACTCACCATGTTCCGTCTTATCAGTTGATGTCGCCGGAATTTGAGGGCAGCCCTATCAATGGTGCATTTACAGTCGAGCTTTCTGACTATATTGAGGATAGTGATATAGACTATTGGATCTATGGACATAGCCATCGTAACATCAACAAGATGATCGGGCAGACAAAATGTCTGAGCAATCAACTTGGGTATGTTTTTCAGGGAGAGCACAAGACGTTCAGGCCTGATTGCTATATTGAAGTTTAGAGCTTTCGTCTTGTATTTAATCGATGGGCAATTATAGATACTAATTATTTTCGATAGGGTGCAACCAAAAATAGGCTTCTTCTTGCACCAATGAGAATAAATCATTATTTTTGTAAGCTGAAGATTGAATTGAGCATTCAAATAAGTGAGTAAAAATCTGATCAATATGAAAAGTTTCAAAGGAAGAGCGTGGTTTGTGCCACAGTCAGTAATAGTTATCGGTACCTACGATGCCGACGATATCCCCAATGCAATGAATGCAGCTTGGTCTGGTCAGTGGGACAATGACGAGATCATGATCTCAATGGGTAACCATCAGACAACGGTTAACCTTAACGGGAATCCGGACTTCACTGTTGCCTTCGCCACGGCAGATACCATGGTCGCATCTGATTATGTCGGTATCGTGAGCGGTAAGAAGGCTAAGGATAAGGTCGCCAAGACCGGATGGAAGGTGGATAAGGGTGAGGTGGTCAATGCGCCTGTGTTCACAGACTTCCCCATGACCATGGAGTGCCGTATTGAGCGTAAGATTGATGAGAGTGAGACTGGTTACTACATCGTTGCCAAGATCTTGAACATCCGTGTCAGGGAAGAGTATCTTGCTGACGATGGCAAGCCTGATCTTGAAAAGATGCATCTCATTACCTTCGATCCAGTTCATATGGGCTATCTTGAGATTGGTAAGCGTGTCGGCAACGCCTTCAGGGACGGAGCACAGTTGAAATAAAGTTTGACTCTTCAAGTAAATGGTAAATGAGAATTGACCATGTAGCGCTATATTGCAAGGACCTGGAGAGGATGAAGAATTTCTTCATCAAGTATTTTGATGCGAGGAGTAATGAACAGTATCATAATCCCCGTACAGGTCTGCGCACCTATATTCTGACATTTCCGGATGGCGATGCCCGGTTGGAGCTGATGCAGCGTCCTGACACAATTGATGTTGATCCGTCAAAGCCTAATATCGGTTTCATACACCTGTCTTTCTCCCTCGGTTCGAGGCAAGCGGTTGATGAGAAGACAAAAGAATTGCAACATGACGGTTTTACCATCGTCAGCGGTCCTCGTACTACCGGCGACTGTTATTACGAGACAGCCTTCCTGGGACCGGAAGAAATACAGATGGAGATAACTGCGGATTAATATAAGCTCGGTGTGATACAGAAAAGTCTAAATCATGTCAAATGAAGAAGTACGCTCTCTTACTGCCTCTATTCAGATGGCTGGATTGAATTTAAGAAATAGTTTTCTTTTTTCTCTAACTGGAGTTTGACTTTTCAATATTTATTCTTATCTTTGCATCATAAATATATTGATTCGATGTTTTATAGTCTTAATTACGGCTTAAATCATCTGATACGATTATTAAACATCATGGTTATGACTGACTATTTCGAATACTCTATTCCAGAGTTGGTAAAAATGCTGGGAACTCGTTTCCGTGACTATCGTATGCGTTCAGACATGACGCAGAAGGATGTTGCAGATCAGGCTGGTCTGACCGTCAACACTGTGCACAAGTTTGAGAATGGTCAGACGCCCAACCTGTCTTTGAGTACATTTTTGCTTCTTCTCAAGGCTATTGGCTGTATTAATGGACTTGATGACCTGTTGCCGGAACTTCCTGAGTCCGCATATCTGACAAGGTTAAGCGGAAAGAAGATTCAGCGCATTCGGCATCCCAAACGTGATTGATATGACTACAAGAATATTGCGTGTAATGCTGTGGGGTAGGGAGGTCGGCCGCTTATCCATAGACAAGCGCCGTGTGCTACCTTATTTTGAGTTTAATCGTGAGTGGCTTGAGAACGGATTGGATATCTCCCCGCTTAATGCATCCATCAAAATGCCTCAAAGTCGTCGTCCTATCTATGGCGCTTCGGAAAGAATCTATCAACAGTTGCCGCCATTTCTGGCTGACTCGCTGCCGGATGCATGGGGTAATGAACTCTTTGAGCAGTGGAGGCAGCAGGAAGGTCTGAGGCTGGGCGATATCAGTCCACTTGACAAGCTTGCTTTCATCGGTCGTCGTGCCATGGGCGCATTGGAGTTCCTTCCTGAAGCGACTAATTTTGCTACAAAGGAGAATATTCAGTTGCATTCTTTGATTCAATTGGCCAATAAGATTTACACAGAGAGGGAAAACGCACGCATAGATTCTGACGAGAATCTGACTATGCAATCTTTGATGGCTGTTGGAACTTCAGCCGGTGGCCGTCAGCCCAAGGCTATCATCGCTATCAATAAGCAGACGGGTGAGATTCGCAGCGGTCAGGTAGAAAACCCTGATGGATTTGATTACTGTATACTGAAATTCAATATTCCCGGTCGTTCCATGGCGGAGCTTGAAATGGCATATTATGAGATGGCAGTCGGTGCCGGCATAAAAATGAATCCGTGCTGGCTGATGGAGGTGGAAGGCGTCAGGCATTTCGTAACGAAGAGGTTCGACCGTATCGGTAACAGAAAAGTCCACATGCAGACCCTTGCTGCCCTCTATCCTGATGCTGACAGTTACGAGCGATTGCTATGGGTATGCCGTAAGATGCGACTGTCAGAGCTTGACTGCGAAGAAGTATTCCGCCGTATGGTCTTTAATATTCTCGCCAACAACACTGATGACCATAACAAGAATTTCTCTTTTCTGATGGATGAGAACGGCCGTTGGACGCTATCGCCTGCATACGATATGACATACATCTTTAACGTGCATGGCTTTCTTCCCGAGACACAGCACTGTCTGATGGTGCATGGTAAGCTGAGTGATATTACGCTTGATGATGTTATGGCTGTTGCCGAGGACAATGGAATCCGGAAGGCTGAAAAGATCATCGAACAAGTATCATCTTCACTATTGAATTTCCGGCTGTTGGCAGAGAAACACGGTGCCGGGTCTCAATGGATATCCGCCATAGAGAATACAATTCAGGCAAATCTGGGTTCATGGGGTTTGATGCCGGCTAAGGCTACCATCCGGTATAGGGATGCCCAGAATAGATTGGTAGAGAATACTCGATTGGAGCAGCAACTCAAAGGCAATCTTGTGCTGTTGGCTACGATAGATGGCAGGGAACGGAAGTTCATAATAAGGAAGAAGACAGCGGAATATGACAAGATCTTATTAAAGGGTATCAGAAACTTGTCAGACAAAGACTTGAAGGAACTGGTCTCGAAATTCTTGTTATAATTTCATGCCAGATTATGAATGCCGTTCTTTCTTCTAATCAGCGTAAAGTTGTACCTTTGCGATGGAATCAATGAAATCTCATATGGGCTATCCATGGCGACAGGATTACTCCCAAGACGACACTCACCCATGAAGGCACGTTCTTTGTGCAACTGGATGTTGAAGGCAGTGTCAGCACTATCATTGAATTCAAGTAATAAGGAGGAGAACCTGCAAACAAGGCCTGATAGGCTATAGGAAGAAGGGAACTAATGGATATGTGATTGAACTATTGGACTGGTAAGATGATAAAAAATATTGTATTCGATTTCGGCGGTGTCTTCGCCAAGATAGATATCGCCAGATGTATGGAAGCTTTCAAGGCTTTAGGATTAAAGGATGTCGAGAAATATATGGATCCCTACACACAGGGTGGCTTCTTCGGTGAAATGGAAGAAGGGACTATCGATGGTGAGAAGTTCCGTCAGATGGTCAGTGAACTGTCCGGACATGAAGTCAGTTGGGATGATTGTGACCGCGCTTGGCATGCCATCATTGTCGGTGTCGTGAAAGGCAACCTTTTGAAGGTCCTTGATCTTCGAGAGAAAGGTTATCGTGTAGCGCTGCTCTCCAACACCAATCCGTATATGACCGGATGGTTCCGCAGTGACAAGCTTGACGGAGAAGGTCACGGCATAGGTTATTACATTCCCAAAGAGCATCAGTATCTGAGCTACGAGCTGAAGACGATGAAGCCTGGGAAGGAGATATTCCAAAAGATGCTTGACGGAGAAGGCTTCATCCCTGAAGAGACATTATTCATCGATGACGGTGCAGGCAATATCAAAACGGCACAGTCGTTAGGACTCCAAACATATCTTCCCGATAACGGTGAAGACTGGAGCGGAAAGATTGAGTCGGTAATTAAGAACGCATAAAGACGGTGGGGCTGGAGGCGGATGACGACAATGTGTATGAAACACTATAACGACATATTCTTGGACTTCGATGATACGCTGTACGACACGCACGGTAACAGTATCATTGCGTTGAGGAAACTTTATGACATACGCCATTGGGAAAGGATCATGCCATCGTATGAGGCTTTCCGCGACGCTTACTTCGCTACGAATGTGGAAGTATGGAAGGCGTATGCGCATGGTGTGATGGACCGTGACACGCTTATCGTGGAACGGTACCGGAGACCGGTCACGGAGATGGTGAAGAAGTGTGGCGGTGATACATCCTGGATCACTCCCGAATGGTGTGTGGCTGCCAGTGACCAGTATGGTGACATTATCTCCCAAGAGCCGGGAATCGTAACCGGAGCAAGGGAACTGCTGACTTATCTGACAGACAAGGGCTACCGTCTACACCTTTGCAGCAACGGCTTTCATGAGGTACAGTACCGCAAACTACAGTCGAGTGGTCTGAAAGACTTCTTCAAGACAGTCGTCCTCAGTGAGGACGCGGGAGTGAACAAGCCGAGGAAAGAGTTCTTCGACTATGCCTTCAAGGTGACAGGTGCCGAGCCTTCCGCCACTATTCTCATTGGGGACAACTACGATACTGATATCACGGGTGCGCTGAATGCCGGCATCGACTCTATTCTCTTCAACAGATGGAATATCGATGTCAACGAGCTGCAGCGCAAGCCGACGTATGTCGTGGTTAAACTAAGCAATATAGAGGACATATTATAGAATCAGCTATGGAAATTCAGAATGACCAATCCCTTGAGACAACTTTGAGCCGGTTATTTTCCCGCACCCGCATTAAACGCATGATGCTATGTGCAGTCATTGCGATGCTGCTGAATCTAACTTCCTGGATGTTTCCACTTAATCTCTTTACATGGTTTGCCGGTGTACAGGGGATAATATTTAACGTTGGCCTCATTGGATTGTATATTATTCCCTATGGTATCATTGGGAGCATAGTCGACTACTTTTTGAGGGAAAAAAGATGGTTACTTCGAGCGGTCTCTATATGGCTTTCCGTCAATGTAGTTATCCTCGCAATCATATTTTGCTTCTTTCTAAGATTTACAACTCCTGAAGTCAGGTGTATATCACCATTAGAGTTTATCTTTCTGGTCTTATCTGTTATAGGTTCATTATTGTCAATAATCCCTATAGGGTATGTCTATAAACACAGCACAGTAGAGGATTGAAGAATATTTTCATCAACTGATTCCTGTTTGTCAATGTAAAGTTGTACCTTTGGCAATGATTAATATTAGAAAATAATGACAGCACTTGATAACAACAGCCCTTGGCCCGGACCAAAGGGAATGATACCCGTAACAAGCGGACGACCGGACGACGCCAACGTGATAACCCGCCGCTATCTCGATCAGATATTGGTTGAGATGCGAGCCATAGATTCAACGATGCCGGAGCTCACCACCGAGATCTTTGGACGTCAGTATTCAACACCATTGATGATGCCCGCTTTCTCGCATCTGAACAAGGTGCTCAAGGAAGGCCGCAAGCCGATGAATGAATATGCGGAGGTAGCCAGGGAGATGAATATGCTCAACTGGGTCGGCATGGAATCGGACGAGGATTATGCAGACA
>Ga0256406_1001888_pt1 | contig 31910 bp, 26 predicted proteins | sample RumenRJG_03DNA_FD_185986 | JGI IMG/M metagenome (GOLD analysis project Ga0256406, IMG submission 185986) | Bovine rumen microbial communities from Lethbridge, Alberta, Canada - RJG_03 | ecosystem: Host-associated > Mammals > Digestive system > Stomach > Rumen | place: Canada: Alberta | collected... | reverse complement strand
GAACATCTACCGTGTGGACAGCGGAGACAAACAGGGAATCAAGGTTTCCGCAATCCAGAAGAAGACGAAAAACGTGTTGGACACGCTCGGCGTCGACTTATTACGTAAAATTTGAGGTTACAGTGTTCTTATTAAATTTCGGGCATTAAACGCTACAGGACCATTTGTATCATTTTATATCAATCTGATATCATACGGCCCTTGCACAGGGAATTTCGTCTTGCTACAAACGATATCTTTGTTGTATAGTATTAACAATATTTTTTAACACCATTTGGAGGTTGTACAATGAACATTCTCACATCAGCAGGCTCATCATCGCTTCTAATGATTATTTACCTTGTAGTGATCGTTGGATTTTTCTGGTTTTTCCTGATCCGTCCGCAGAGGAAGGAGCAGAAGCAGAAAGAGATGATGCTCTCACAGCTGGCTGTAGGTGACAGCGTTCTTACCACCGCCGGATTCTATGGCGTGGTTATCGATGTCACAGATGACACTGTCATTGTAGAGTTCGGCAACAACAAGAACTGCCGAATTCCGATGCAGAAGAGCGCAATCGTACAGTTAGAGAAGCCTGAGGATGCTGCCGCAGCTAATGCCGGAGATGACAAGAAGACCACAAAGTGATCGTTGAAGGTCATCACTTGTTGGCTACCATGAGATCATTGAAAGTCATCACTTGTTGGCCACCATGTGATCATTGAAGGTCATCGCTTCGTGGCCATCATGTGATCATAGGAGATCATCATTTAGTGACCACCGTGAGATCGCATTCAGTGACCACCAGTAAGTGAGTGACCGGTGATCTTCTTATCATTCGTGTTGTGAGGGATAGAATTTAAGATCGTAAGATCCAATCGAGTCCACTGGGGAACACAGCACTGACATTAATGACGAGATAACCTCTGAGGGCGGGGAAGCCCTCAACCGATAAGAGCGGGGGCGAGCAGCCTCCGCTCTTTGCGCGTTTCTAAGGGCTAAGCTTTGACCGTGCGTGGGTGCTGCCTGCACCCGTGAATCTCTTCTGAAGGTCTTTCTGTTATCTGATCGTGCAGGGAGATCTGGTCCTATTAAGGAGAGAATTAATATTAGCAGGTCTTATTGAGAAGAGAAATTTACATTAAGTTCTTAGTAAGTTCTTAGTCCTCCAAAAAGTTCTTAGTCCTCCAAATGGAAAAAGGTTAAAAGAGAAAGGAAGCTTTCATATGCATCTGAATATAGCGTGCATTCCGGGCGACGGCATTGGGCCGGAAATCGTCGCGGAGGCGAAAAAGGTACTGAACGCGGTGTGCGATCGGTACGGACATACGATTGAATATAAAGATGTTTTGATGGGCGGCTGCTCCATTGATGCTTACGGCGTTCCGCTCACACAGGAGACGATCGATATCTGCAAGTCCAAAGATGCCGTCCTCATGGGTTCCATCGGCGGCGATGCGAAGACATCGCCCTGGTATCAGCTCGAGCCCTCGAAGCGCCCGGAGGCCGGACTTCTTGCCATCCGCAAGGCCCTCGGCCTTTATGCAAACCTTCGCCCGGCTTACCTCTTTGACGAGCTCGCAGGCTCCTGCCCGCTGGCCATGCCAAAAGGTGAGAAGACCCGCCACTTTGACCTCATCATCGTGAGAGAGCTGACCGGCGGCCTGTACTTTGGCGAGAGATGGACGAAGGAAGTCGACGGCGTTCTCACTGCGCAGGATACGCTCCGCTACAATGAGAACGAGATTCGGAGAGTTGCAAAGACCGCCTTCGAAATTGCAAGGAAGCGCCGTCACAAGGTGACTTCCGTCGACAAGGCAAACGTCCTCGACAGCTCAAGACTCTGGAGAAAAGTCGTCCATGAAGTCGCAAAGGATTACCCGGATGTCGAAGTGAACGATATGCTGGTCGACAACACGGCCATGCAGCTCGTCAGATACCCTGAGCAGTTCGATGTCGTCCTTACGGAAAATATGTTCGGCGACATTCTCTCCGACGAAGCCGCCATGATCACCGGCTCCATCGGCATGCTGCCCAGCGCATCCCTGAAAGAGGGAAGCTTCGGCCTCTACGAGCCGTCCCACGGCTCTGCACCGGACATTGCGGGCAAGGGCATCGCGAATCCGATCGCGACGATTCTCTCCGCGGCCATGATGCTGCGCTTCTCCTTCGGCCTTACGAAGGAGGCAGATGCCGTTGAGAACGCAGTGAAGAAAACCCTCGCGGACGGATACCGCTCGATCGACCTCATGCCCAAGGACGAGACAAAGAGTCAGTTCACACAGCAGAACTGCAGTGAGATGGGCGACCGGATCTGCGAGAGAATCTGAAAGATTTGCTGTGTTTTCAGAAGGCTGCTGTATGTACAGCAGCCGAAAACTAATAAGATATCAGGCGTCTGCGGGTATCGTTAAGAAGAAGGCCGACGAATACGGCTGCCACCCGTTACGGTACAAAGCAGACAGAGCATGATATAAAACAACAGGAGGAATTACCAACTATGCTCAGCGACAATGTAAAAGAAGGCGTACAGCAGGCTCCGCACAGAAGCCTTTTCAATGCCCTTGGTTTCACCAAGGAAGAGATGAAGAAGCCCATGATCGGCATTGTATGTTCCTACAATGAGATCATCCCCGGCCACATGAACCTCGACAAGATCGCTCAGGCGGTCAAGCTCGGCGTTGCAGAGGCGGGCGGCATGCCGGTCATGTTTCCAGCAATCGCAGTCTGCGACGGCATCGCCATGGGCCACATCGGCATGAAGTATTCGCTCGTAACCCGTGACCTCATCGCCGACTCCACAGAATGCATGGCAAAGGCACACCAGTTCGACGGTCTTGTCATGATCCCCAACTGCGACAAGAACGTTCCGGGACTCTTGATGGCGGCTGCGAGAATCAACATCCCGACTGTTTTCGTGAGCGGCGGTCCCATGCTGGCCGGCCACGTTAATGGCAGAAAGAGATCCCTCAGCTCCATGTTCGAGGCTGTAGGCGCCTATGATGCAGGCAAGATCACAAGAGAAGAGCTGACCAACTATGAGGAGAACGTCTGCCCGACCTGCGGCAGCTGCTCCGGCATGTACACGGCCAACTCCATGAACTGCCTGACAGAGGGCATCGGCATGGGCCTTCGCGGCAACGGCACAATCCCCGCTGTTTACTCCGCAAGAATCCGTCTTGCAAAGGAAGCCGGCTATGCCGTCATGAACTGCATCAAGAACAACATCCGTCCAAGAGACATCATGACAAAAGAGGCGTTCACGAACGCACTGACACTGGATATGGCCCTTGGCTGCTCCACGAACACAATGCTTCATCTGCCGGCCATCGCCCATGAGTGCGGGATCGAGCTGAACATGGAGTTCGCTAACGAAGTCTCCGCGCGCACACCCAACCTCTGCCACCTCGCACCTGCGGGTCCTACCTACATGGAAGATCTGAACGAGGCAGGCGGCATCTACGCCGTCATGAACGAGCTGGCCAAGAAGAACCTGCTGAACCTCGACGGCATCACAGTAACCGGCAAGACAATGCGCGAGAACATTGCCGGCGTTGAAAACAAGAACCCCGAGATCATCCGCCCGATCGACAACCCTTACATGCCCAACGGCGGCATCGCTGTTCTGAAGGGCAATCTTGCCCCCGATACAGCTGTTGTGAAGAGATCCGCTGTTGCGCCTGAGATGATGAAGCACGAGGGCCCCGCCCGCGTCTTCGACTGCGAGGAGGATGCGATCAAGGCCATCACAACCGGCAAGATCCACGAGGGCGATGTCGTTGTCATCCGCTATGAAGGACCTAAGGGCGGCCCTGGAATGAGAGAGATGCTCAATCCGACTTCCGCGATCATCGGCATGGGCCTTGGCTCAACCGTTGCCCTCATCACAGACGGCAGATTCTCCGGTGCGAGCCGCGGCGCCAGCATCGGCCACGTTTCTCCTGAGGCTGCTGTCGGCGGACCGATCGCCCTTGTTCACGAAGGCGATATCATCAGCATCGATATCCCGAATGAGCGCCTCGAGCTGAAGGTCTCCGACGAGGAGCTCGCCCGCAGAAAGGCGGAGTGGAAGCCCAGAAAGCCGAAGGTTACAGAGGGCTACCTTGGCCGCTATCAGGCACTGGTTACTTCCGGCAACCGCGGCGCCATCCTTGAGCTGCCGAAGGAGCTGCGCGTAGATTAATGTGGGGGTATTATGAAACTAACTGGAGCTGAAATCCTCGTCCGGTGTCTCAAGGAGCAGGGCGTGGACACTGTTTTCGGATATCCCGGAGGAGCAATTCTGGACGTCTACGATGCTTTGTACAAGCATTCCGATGAGATCCGCCACGTTCTGACGAGCCACGAGCAGGGCGCTGCGCATGCAGCAGATGGGTACGCCCGGGCGTCAGGCAAGGTGGGTGTCTGCATGGCAACCTCCGGCCCCGGCGCGACGAACCTCGTGACCGGCATTGCGACCGCCTACATGGACTCCGTGCCGCTCGTCGCCATCACCTGCAACGTGGTTCTTCCTCTTCTTGGCAAGGACTCCTTCCAGGAGGTCGACATCGCGGGTATCACGATGCCGGTGACTAAGCACGGCTATATCGTTAAGGATGTCCGCAACCTCGCGGACACGGTCCGCAAAGCGTTCCGTATCGCAAGGAGCGGCCGGCCAGGCCCTGTTCTCATCGATATCACAAAGGACGTGACGCAGAAGACCGCGGAGTATACCGCGCCGGGCGAGGATGTGCTGGCGCACAGATTCGACGATCCATTCTTCAAGACACCGACCGAGGGCGAGTACACAGACGCTGACATCGACATCGCGGCGGACATGATCTCCCGCGCAAAGCGCCCGTTCCTGTACGTGGGCGGCGGCGCCGTGATCGGCAATGCCTCCAAGGAGGTGCGCGAACTCGCGCTGAAAATCGATGCGCCCGTCTGCGATACTCTCATGGGCAAGGGTGCTTTTGACGGCCATGACCCGCACTACACGGGCATGATTGGCATGCACGGCACGAAGGCGTCGAACTACGGCGTCTCCCAGTGCGACCTTCTGATCGCGCTCGGCACGAGATTTTCCGACCGCCAGATCGGCAATGCGAAGAAATTCGCGTCCAAAGCCAAGATTCTGCAGATCGATATCGACGACGCAGAGGTCAACAAGAACGTCAAGGTCGACTTCTCCCTCGTCGGCGATCTGAAAGAGATTCTTGGACAACTCCTGCAGCGCACAGACGCCGCGAAGCACACCGAGTGGATGCAGCAGATCCAGGATCTGAAGAAGAGGTACCCTCTGACCTATCATCACGACAGGCTCACCTGTCCCATGGTAATCGAGGCCATCGACCGCCTGACGGACGGCAAGGCCATCATCACAACCGATGTCGGCCAGCACCAGATGTGGGCTGCGCAGTACTATACTTACTCCGAGCCGAGAACCCTTCTGACCAGCGGCGGCCTTGGCACGATGGGATACGGCCTCGGCGCTGCGATCGGGGCAAAGGTCGCAAGACCGGATAAAGTTGTCTTCAATATCGCGGGCGATGGATGTTTTCGCATGAATCTGATTGAGCTTGCCACTGCATCGCGCTACAATATCAAAGTCATCGAGGTCGTCATCAACAACGAAGTGCTGGGCATGGTCCGCCAGTGGCAGACGCTTTTCTATGGAAAGCGCTACTCGCAGACCATCCTCACGGACAAGGTTGACTACTGCAAGACGGCAGAGGGCCTTGGCTGCAAGGCGATCCGCGTGACGAAGCCTTCCGAGGTGGATGCCGCGATCGGGACAGCACTGAAGGCCGACGGACCGGTCGTTCTGGACGTGCATATCGACGAGGATGAGACTGTATATCCTATGGTATCGCCCGGAACCTCCATCGAGGAGGCCTTCGATGAGAGCGATCTCAAGAAGAAAGCAGATAAGAAAGCATGATGAATGCCCTGCGCGCGAAGAATGCAGAACCTGGTACGTCGTTTACCCGTTCGCGCGTGATGTCTGCAAATGAGAACCGGACAGAAATCCGGGGAGGGGAGAGGTCATTACATGATTAACTACAGGCTATGGATGGCCAGATTGGCGGCAGGTACCTTTGCCTGTGCGCTTGCGATGAGCTCGGCACCTGTCGGCACGATTGCCGCGCAGGCAGCGACGCAGACCGCGAGTACACAGCAGACCGCGGCTTCGACTGCAGCTGCCTCAGCTTCTGCAAATGCCGCAGCACAGACTGCATCATCAGCGCAGGCAGCAGCTGCTGCGGCAGCCTCTTCGACGGATGCCGATGCTGCACTGACCGGGTCTGACTCGGCAGATGTCGAGGGCGAGAAGATCTATGATCTGCAGGCAGAAGTGAACGCCGTGAACGCGCAGATCGCCGCAACAGAAGCAGCAGCCGGTCAATCCACGGAAGGACTTCCCTCTGCCCCTGTCTGCAACGTCATCTACAACTTTGGCGGCGGCAGGTATTATGCCGTAGGACCTGCCATGGCCATGTCGATGATGAGAAAGAACGATGACGGATCCTACTACATCGACCCCACGACGCATTATTACGCGCTCAGTGCTGATGCGATGAAGGGCTTCTTTGCAGCTCTTCAGGACATGTTCCCGCCGAAGGGTGCATCCTCAAAGGGCTTTAAGGCGACGAGCGGCCGCATCATCAAGACCGTTGATCCGAAAATCCAGCACGACGGCTACATCGATGTCGACAAGGAGATGGACTACCTGACCAAGGCGATCATGCTGCAGAAGCAGGAGGTTCATAAGCCCTCCACCACTAAAGGCGGCGGCACCTACATCGAGGTCGACATGAAGACCCAGATGCTGTACTACTACGAGAACGGCCAGCAGAAGATCAAGACTGCCATCGTCACCGGCAACACTTCCCGCAATATGGGCACGCCGGAGGGCGTCTACACGATTCTGAAGAAGATGACAGACACCAATCTTATAGGGCCTGACTACGTCTCGCACGTCAACTACTGGATGCCGATCGTCGGTAACTCCATTGGCATTCATGACGCAACATGGCGCAGCAAGTTCGGCGACAGCATTTACAAGACTGCCGGTTCGCATGGCTGCATCAACGTGCCTCTATCTGTCATGGAGAAGCTCTATCCCATGGTGGCGCAGGGGACGACGGTAGTAGTTTTTAATTAATATGTATCGCCGCCGCGGCGGCAGAAAGGATTTGTGAGAAATGGGACGAGTTTACAACTTTTCCGCAGGACCTGCGATGCTCCCTCTGGAAGTACTGCAGGAGGCACAGAAAGACCTTCTGGACTACAAGGGATCAGGCATGTCCGTGATGGAAATGAGTCACCGCGGCAAGATTTTTGATGGTATTATCAAAGAGGCTGAGGCCGATTTCAGAGAGCTGGTCGGTGTTCCGGACAACTATTCCGTACTGTTCCTGCAGGGCGGCGGCTGGACACAGTTCGCCGAGGTTCCGATGAACCTGACAAAGAACGGCACAGCTGCCTACGTCATCACCGGCAACTGGGCACGCAATGCAGCCAAGGAAGCGGCCAGATACACGAAGGTCGTGAAGGTGGCCAGCTCCGAAGACCAGAACTTCAGCTACATTCCGGACTGCTCCGACCTCGACATTCCCGAGGACGCAGATTACCTCTACATCTGCGAGAACAATACGATCTACGGCACGGAGTATTTTCAGCTGCCTAATACTAAGGGACATACACTGGTGGCAGATGTTTCTTCCTGCTTCCTCTCCAGACCGATTGATGTGGAAAAATACGGCCTCTTCTACGGCGGCGTCCAGAAGAACGTGGGCCCCGCGGGCGTGACCATCGTCTGTGTGAGAAACGATCTCATCAGAGACGACCTGCCGGAGTTCGTACCGACCATGTTCCGCTACAAGACACAGGCCGACAAAAAGTCCCTGTTCAACACACCGCCGGCTTGGGGAATTTATGTGTGCGGACTTGTTTTCAAATGGCTGAAGAAGCAGGGCGGCCTCGCTGCCATGGATGAGAAGAACCGTGCGAAGGCAAAGATTTTCTATGACGCACTGGATGCATCCGATCTCTTCAAGGGAACTGTGCGCAGACAGGACAGATCCCTTATGAACGGCACGTTTGTGACCGGTGATCCCGATCTTGACGCCGAGTTCGTGAAGGAGGCCGCTGAGCAGGGTCTCGTCTCCCTGAAGGGCCACAGAAGCGTCGGCGGCATGCGCGCTTCTATGTACAACGCAATGCCGATCGAGGGCGTGCAGAAGCTCGCAGACTTCATGAAGGAGTTCGAGGCACACCACAAGGGATGAGATAATCTGCATTGACAGGGGAGCCTGGCCAGGTCTGAAAATAAGATCCTGCCGGCTCCTTTATGAAATGAAGGGAGATTATGTTTGAACGTGACCGCTGATGCGATCTCGTTTAAACACGAAATTGGTGCCGCTGCGCGGCCCCAATTTCGATGATCTTATCGGCGAAACCGCCTCCGCGGATTTCGCCTCAAGGTGCCGCGAAGAACGCGGCACAGGAGGTAAGTTATGTTCCAGTACGCAACACTCAACAACATCGCGCAGGCCGGACTCGACCGGTTCGATGACCAGTTCGTAAAGACAGACAATGTCGATGACGCAGATGCGATCCTCGTGCGCAGCGCGAAGATGCACGAGATGCAGTTTTCAGACAAGCTCCTTGCGGTCGCAAGAGCGGGCGCCGGCGTCAACAACATTCCGCTGGATGTATTGGCGCAGAAGGGGGTAGTTGTTTTCAATACGCCTGGTGCTAATGCGAACGGCGTAAAGGAGCTCGCCATCGCAGGCATGCTGCTCGCATCCCGAGACATCGTCGAGGGCATCGACTGGGTTCGCTCCAACTGGAACAATCCCGACATTGTGGCAGCTGTTGAGAAGCAGAAGAAGCAGTTCGCCGGCACTGAGATCGAGGGCAAGAAGCTCGGCATCATCGGCCTTGGCGCCATCGGCGTGCGCGTAGCGAATGCGGCGGTTTACATGGGCATGGATGTTTACGGCTATGACCCGTACGTCGGCGTCGATAACGCATGGCACCTCTCCCGCAAGGTTACGCATGTGACCGACATCAACGAGATTTACAAGAACTGCGACATCATCACAATTCATGTGCCCGCGATGCCGTCCACGAAGAATTACATCAACAAGGAAGCCATCGACATGATGAAGCAGGGCGTCATCGTCCTGAATCTCGCCCGCGACGTCCTCGTCGATGAGAAGGCGATGATCGCCGCCATCGATGCAGGGAAGGTAAGAAGATATGTCAGCGACTTCCCGAACCCGACGGTTGCAGGCCACAGGGGCTGCATCACAACACCGCACCTCGGCGCTTCCACAGAGGAGTCCGAGACCAACTGCGCTGTGATGGCCGCTGATGAGCTGAAGGACTACCTCGAGAACGGCAACATCTCGCATTCCGTGAACTATCCGAACTGCGACGCGGGCGTGTGCCAGCACGAGGGCCGCATCGCGATCCTGCACAAGAACGTGGCGAACATGATCACCGGATTTGCGAATGTTTTTGGCGGCGCAGGGATCAACATCGCAGAGATGACCAACAAGTCCAAGGGCGACGTCGCCTACACACTCATCGACACGGATTCCGCCGTGCCGCAGAGCCTGATCAATACCCTCAGCGCAGAGCAGGGTGTGTTCAAGGTGAGGATTGTGAAGTAATACTTGCGGTAAGATCTGCGCACAAACTTTTGCAAGGTTTTGCAAGGCGTTCTTCGATGGGTGAGGACTGTCAAGTGAGGCCTGCGTAATTTTGATTTTCATGTTGAATTGAATTTGAATTGAATTAAAGAAGGCAGGTTTCTTATAGGACAGATTTTTCACAGTGCCGTGGTGCATGGTACATCCAAAAAGTGCAGGTCTTTTCATAGTGCCATGGTGCATCCAAGGGGGCAGGCTTTTTTTAGTACCATGGTGCATCCAAAGAGGGTAGGTACACATCTTCTTAGATGCAGGGCCTTGTTGGCATCTATGAGCAATTTACACACAATTTGAACTTCATTGAAGACTTCCCTTTTAGTGCATCCAAAACCAGTATCCTCGACCAATTTGGATGCACCAAATTGCCGGAGTAGAGAAGGAGTGCATCCAAGACAGTCCAGCGGAAAGGATAAGGATGCACCAAATTGCCGGAGTAGAGAAGGAGTGCATCCAAGGCAGTCCTGCGGAAAGGATATGGATGCACATGATTGCCAGAGTAGAGAAAGAGTGCATCCAAAGCAAACCTGCGGGAAGGTTATGGATGCACTAAATTGCCGGAGGAGAGAAGAAGTGCATCCAAAGCAAACCTGCGGAAAGGATAAGGATGCACCAAATTGCCGGAGTAGAGAAGGAGTGCATCCAAGGAAGTCCTGCAAAAAGGATATGGATGCACATTATTGCCAGAGTAGAGAAAGAGTGCATCCAAAGCAAACCTGCGGGAAGGTTATGAATGCACTTAATTTTAGATGCACTTAATTTGGATGCACATATGTGTCTGAGAAAGTCACACCCAACGGGTGGGAAGTCTTCAGTAGTGCCGAATTTGCGCCGCATCGTTTATACATCCGGTGAATCATCTGTTATCCGTCTGGCAAATCATCTGTCTTTCTTGCAAAAGTCCTATGACTTATGCTGTAATAATTTGCAGAAGTCATAGGACTTTTTGAATTTGCCTGCAAAAACGAACCAACTATGATCATCTAAGAGCACAATTATAATCAGCAAGGAGCGCAATAATAATCAGCAAAGAGCGCAATTATGATCAGCAAGGAGCGCAATGAATAAACAAACAGTCTTCATAAAAACCATAAAAACAATAAAAAACATCAAAACTAAAAACCACCCCCAACCCCCAACCATCAAACCCTTCGCCGCCCTTCGCCCGCGCAGCGGTCTTGAATCCACAATCGCAGCGCTTCCCTACGACGTATACAACCGCGCGGAGGCCACCGAATATGTACAGCGCAATCCGCAGTCCTTCCTTGCTATCGACCGCGCCGAGACCCAGTTCCCGGAGAGCGTCGGCACCTACTCCTCCCAGGTCTACGAGAAAGCCCGCGACATGCTGGGGGAACGCATCGACAACGGCACCTTCGTCCGCGACGCCGCACCGTCCTTCTACCTCTACGAGCAGACCTTCCGCGGCCGCACCCAGACCGGAATCGTTGCCTGCGCATCCATCGACGCGTATCTGAACGGCACCATCCGCCGTCATGAAAATACCGTCGCCGCCAAAGAGCAGGACCGGATCACCCACGTCGATGTCACCGGCACACAGACAGGCCCCATCTTCCTGACGTATAGACATCAAACGACAATCGACGAGCTCACGGACCGCATAAAGAGCGGGAGGGCGCCCTACGCGGACTTCTACAACGACTCCGAGGGCGTCTATGCGCCCAATCAGGTGACAGATGCGATCCACAGCGGGCTGAACGCCGAAGAAGAGCGCAACAATAAGAGAGCCGAAGACGAGGAAGAGCGCAGCAACGCCCAGGCAGAAGGCGCTCTGCCCCTTTTGCCCGACAGCACCCTTAGAATCGACAGCCAGGAGATTACCACCGACCGTCTCGTCCACAACCGCCTCTGGGTCATCAGTGATCCGGAAGAAGTACATGCCCTCCAGGATGCGCTGAGCGCCGTCAGAAGGCTTTATATCGCTGACGGCCATCACCGCTGCGCCTCCGCCGTCAAAGTCGGTCTGAAGCGCAGGCAGGAGCATCCTGACTATACAGGAGAGGAGCCCTTCAACTACTTTCTCGCCGTTCTCTTCCCTGAGAACCAGCTTGAGATCCTTCCCTACAACCGCGTGGTTAAAGATATGAAGGGTCTCGACAAGTCAGAAGTACTGCCCCTCATCAAGCAGAACTTTTCCTCTGTCCCCTGCGGCAGAACCCCTGTCGTGCCTTCGCAGAAGGGCGACATGGGCCTGTATCTCGGCGGCAGCTGGTACACCCTGACCGCCCGCAACAGCATTAAATCCAGCGATCCCGTGCGCGGACTCGATGTCCAGATCCTGCAGGACAATGTTCTGGAGCCCCTGTTCCACATCGAGGATCCGAGAACTGACCCCGCCATCGAATTCGTTGGCGGCATTCGCGGTTTGGACGAATTGGAGAGAAGAGCAGACGCCTGCAGGGGTGCCGCCTTCACCATGTATCCGACCTCTATCCGCGAACTCATCGCCGTCGCGGACGCCGGACGTCTCATGCCGCCCAAGTCCACCTGGTTTGAGCCAAAGCTCCTGTCGGGCCTGTTCCTGCATGAGATCGGGCAATAAGAATTGAAAGGCTGTCTTTCTGACGATGAGAGGCGGGCAGTGATAAAAAGTTTCGTGATCTTTAGAACAGGCCCCGGGGCATCTGCTCCGGGGCCTTTAAGCATTAGAATAATAAAGACAGCAAAAATTAAAAGACGGCAAAAAAGACTTCCGCACTGAATAAATCAATGCGGAAGCCTTTTTAGATGAGCTGGAAAAGGGACTTGAACCCTCGACCTACTGATTACGAATCAGTTGCGCTACCAACTGCGCTATTCCAGCATATTCAACTCGATGATCCGCCGTTCGGCGTCTCAACGTGTTATAATCTAACATACTATACGGCAAAATGCAAAGAGAAATTTGAATCATTCCGCCAAAAGAGAATCTTTATTCAGTTATGTCCAACCTCACCTTCAACACCTTCATCTACCTCCTTGAAATGATCGGCACCGTCGCCTTTGCCATTTCAGGCGTCCAGGTGGCCGCACAGCGCCGCATGGACCTCTTCGGGGCCATTGTCCTTGGCTGCACCACTGCGTGCGGCGGAGGCGTCGTCAGAGACCTCCTGCTGGGCATCACACCGCCAGGCATGTTCCTGGATCCTTCCTACATTCTTATGGCGTTCGTGACGTCACTGATCACCTTCATCATCATGTACAAGTACCAGAAGAAGAATACACGACGCAGCATTTACGCATTTCACGCCGACAACGCCCTCAACGCCGCTGACGCCGTAGGCCTGGCCTCCTTTGTCATTATCGGCTATCAGGGCAGCTTTGCCGCCGGCTACGACAATCGCTTCCTGGCCATCTTCGTTGCCGTCATCACCGGTATCGGCGGAGGGATCTTCCGCGACATCATGGCCGGCCAGATGCCGCTCATCATGCGCCGCCGCATCTACGGCGTGGCTGCCATCGCCGGTGCCATTGTTTTCGATATCTGCTGGCACACAAGCCTTCCTCATGTCACCTCATCCCTGATCGGCATGGCCGTCACAGTCCTGATCCGGTTCCTTGCGACCCATTACAGATGGAATCTGCCGTCGTTTCGGTGACGTTATAGCAAGAATCTTTTAAGTATCCTAAAGCGTCTCGAAAAAATAAATTTCAGTGGAATTGTTAACTTCTTAAGACTACGGATATATAATTAGTTCGTAACTCACGAACTAATAAAGGAGCTGTATTATGATTATCATGGATTTGAAACTGGATAATTTAAGGGCGTTCAGATCCTTCCATATCAATATGTCCTACCCAAAGAAAGTTCTGCATTCAGCTATTCCTGATGAATATCTTTCAGAGCGCACGAATTTCAGGTACAGAAAACTCAATATATTGATGGGAGCAAATGCCACTGGTAAAACAAGCCTTGGCAGAGAAATAACCAATATTTTTGCTTTCATTGTTCGAAAAGATTACCTGTCTCTGACAAATGATATTGCAGACAAGAGCATCCCGGCCTCTTTTACAATTGAATTTGTTCCGGATGATCATTTTGAACTTTATCGGTTGTCGACGACATTTGATCCATCTTCCGACGGGCAGTATTCCAATGAAATGATTCACGCTCATGTCAGAAAGACTAGCATTGACACCGGTGACAGCTATGAAATGTGCGTGAAGAAGCTTGATTCCTTTATAGATGAAGAGAAATTATGGAATGTAGTTTTAGAAGAGATTCCTTCCTTCTCATGGTATCGCACGCCTGTATCCAGTAACTCTTTTGTGCATATCCGCAACAATGCAGATGAAAACTATATGCGTATTTTTTCGACGACACTGAAGGCAATTGATCCTTCCATAGAGGAAGTCTGCAAAATAGATGGGACGAATGATTCGTATGTTATCAAGGCAAAGAATCTTGAAGTCATCATCCAAAAGGGAAGAATCCTTAATCAGGATCTTCTCTCAAGCGGCACAAGAGCCGGCATCGATATTGCAGACATGATGTCTTGGCTTTTAAATGGAGTAAGCAGATTCTTTTACTGTGACGAAAAATTTGCCTATGTTTGCAGTGACATAGAAAAAGCATTTCTCGCCGTTATGACAGAAAATCTCCCTAAAGACGGACAGATCTTTTTTACTACACATAATCTGGATATTCTGGAAATGCTATACCCGAAACACTCGTTCTGCTTTTTGAAGAAGGACGTGAATAACGAGGCAGTGCCGATCTCGTGCATCTATACTTCTGATTATCTTAAGAGAAACACAGATTCAGTAAGAAAAGCTGTGGAAAATGACGTCTTTTCCGCAGCACCATCTGTAGATTTAGTTTATAAACTGTCTGATTTCAAAAGAAAAGGTGCCAGATGAAGCAAAAGACATTTTGTTATTTTGTAGAAGGGCAGGATGAAAAGAAAATCATCGATACACTAAAAACTGACCTCAGGTTGATTCAGCCGGGAAAAGTCCAGATCGTCAATCCTGTGCAGGAGAGAGTTACAGCCAGCCGTATCCTTCCTTTGAAGCAGGGAACTACAGTTATTCTGGTTTTTGATACGGATACCGACAGCAGTCAGATCCTGCAGTCCAATATTGCGTTTATCTCGTCGAGAACGAATATTCAAAAAGTACTCTGCGTGACACAGGTCAGAAACCTGGAGGATGAAATTCTTCGCAGCTGCCGAATAAATCATATACGGGATTTGACCAACAGCAAATCAGACAGAGAATATAAGGCAGATCTCATTCACATTACGAATCTCGCAGAACGGCTGACAAAGTGCGGATTCGAACCGGAATTATTCTGGGCAATGAAGCCGACAGATGCTTTCTCTGGCATTAAAAACGATGCCCAACAAATATGGATACGGCAATGCTCGAATAAAAGATGACCTGACCATAGAATCTCTGAAAATAAACATAAAGTCCTGGAAAACTTTCATTTGCGAAAAATCCAAAAAAGATTATCATAAAAAGTTGTGCGCTCTGAAAATAACTCCGGAGCGCCTCAAACCAATCGCAGACAGAGCGATGTGGACATGCATCCGCCGTGTGGAAAACGAAATTTCCGTTGGCAGACATCTCCGCACCGCTCTCTTTTTGTTACCGTTCAGCAGCCCCTGTCCGCCCACATCGAAGAACCCCGACACTTTTCGGAGTGGCTCGAAATGGGTGCTGAACAGACGCTTTCAAAGAGGGAGGAACAACCAATGCCACAGAACAAAACCCAGGGAATCATATTCGGCCTGCTCATGAGCTACGCCATGGCCTACGGAATGGAGGTGTACAACGTCGCCATCAAAGAGGGCTTCAACCTCAATGTCGGCGGCTTCTCCACCATGACCAATCAGGTCTTTCTCGGCGCCCTGATCGAGGCGTCCTACATGGGGATCTTTGTTTTCATTACATCGAGCCTGTACGGCAACCGCCTCGGCGCCGCGTTCGCACAGCGGCACACCGATCCGTCCAGGGACAATCCGTACTTCTGCCGTGTAATGAGGCAGGCGGGGACTGTCGCCGTCATGTGCCCCACCATGAGCCTCATCGCATCCATCCTCTTCAACGTGATCCTCGCCGGCCAGTCGCCCGCAAACCTGCCGGCCATCTGGGTCGGGACCCTCATGAAGAACTTCCCCATGGCCTTCTTCTGGAACATGTTCGCCGCAGCGCCCTTCTGCCATCTTGTCTTTGACCTCTATAACAGAAACAGAGGTTGATCGAAGCCGTCCTGCATTACTGCCTGTCGTCCTCTTCAACAAGCGCAAAGCATGAATTTTGTAACATTTGCTACAAATATCTTTTCGCCATTGTGCTATCTTAACTGCAGAACAAAGAAAACACAGACACGTCCATTCACATACATATTATGTCGGGCCCCTGCAGCTGCCTTCCACCGGACAACTTCCCCGCTGAAGAGCAGCTCCCGCCGCGGCCCCACACGAACAGGAGACACACAATGGCAAAGACAATCGATTTCTCAAAGACCGTAGCAGAACTCGCAGCACAGTACCCCGAGGTTCTGAACATCATGTCCGGCCTCGGCTTCAAGGAGATCACCTCCCCGGCGGCCCTCGCCGTCATGGGCAAGGTCATGACCATCCCCAGAGGCTCCAAGATCAAAGGCATCCCTATGGAAAATATCGTCGCCGCCTTCACCTCCGCCGGCTTCGAGGTCATCAACTCCGGCCTGGAGGCAGCGGGAGAGGGCAGCGCGCAGAGCGCTGCCGCTGCCGCGAATGCACCGAAATCTTCTGAGAGCGCCGCAGCCGCTCCGAACAACTCTGCCGAAACACCTTCTGTAGCTGCGGCAAATGCGTCTGACAATACAACCTCATCTGACGCCTCTGCTAACGCCGCAATGTCTTCACCGAGCAATGCAGGTGCCACCGTCTCCGCCAAGGAGCGTGAGGCCCAGCTCGCCGAGCAGGCCGGAGAGGACAAGACGACAGCAGAAGAGCGCACGAAGCTCCTCGAGGGCTACATCAGGCGCCTCTCAAGCGGTGAGGACCTGGAGAGCGTCCGCAAGGACTTCGTGGCCAACTTCGCCACCGTCTCCGTCCACGACATCACAAAGGCCGAGCAGGCCCTCATCAACGAAGGCATGCCCGCCCTCGAAGTTCAGAAGCTCTGCGACATCCACTCCGCGCTCTTCCACGGCAAGACCGAATCCGAAGTGATGCAGGAGGAGAACGAAGAGATCACGCGGAAGAATGGCGGCGCCGGCCACCCCGTCGACATCCTCTACAGAGAGAACCGCGCGATCGAGACGAGACTTGCTTTCCTGCAGGGGACCTTTAGAAAAGAGGGGAAGCCCTCCGACAACGAAATCCACAACCTTGCTTCCCGTCTCTTTGACGTAAAGAGCGGCCTCAAGGCCCATTTCTCCAAGAAAGAGGAGCTCCTCATGCCGATCCTCTACCACTACGACGTACAGGGACCCATGCAGGTGATGTGGGGCGTAGACGACGAGATCTCCAAGGAGTTCAGCTACATTGCGAAATCCCTCATGGTGGATCCCGTCAGCTACGATGCCATGAAGCCCCGCGCCCTCGCCGTCATCCAGAGAGAGCAGGAGATGATCTACAAGGAAGAGAAGATCCTCTTCCCGCTGGCCCAGGAGAAGTTCACGCAGGAAGAGTGGTACCAGGTCTATCGCGACATGCCGGAGATGGGCTATGCTTTCCTTGATCCCAAGAAGCTCCCGAAATGGGAAGCCGCAGAGGCGTGGATCCGCCGGCGGGAGGCAAAGGAAGAGGATAAGGCAGCGGCAGCCCTTCCGGACGGCATCATCCACCTGCCCACAGGCGATCTGAACCTCGCCCAACTGACGGCGATCCTTGACGTCCTGCCGATGGACCTCACCTACATCGACGAGAACGACGTGACGAGGTTCTTTACCAACAAAGGCAAAATCTTCGCGCGCCCTCTGTCCTGCCTCGGCCGCCCCGTTTACGAGTGCCATCCGCCGCTCGTCGTCCCGATCGTAAAGGGCATGCTGGACCAGTTCCGCAAGGGCGAAGCCGATCGCGTCGAGCGCTGGATCCCGAACCCCGACAACCCCGTCCGCATCGTCTACCACGCCGTCCACGATAAGGATGGCCGATACCTCGGCACCCTGGAGATGGTTCAGAGCTTCAAGGATGTGAAGATTCCGGGGAGAGAATGAAACTTTCTCAGGCAGTCACAGTAACGGAAATCTGCACAATCAATCAATGAATGGACAATCGGCCTCCTGATCCCTTCCTGCAACATCATTAATCTCGAAGACATATATCCCTGCTGAAAGCCGGACATAACCCCGGTCCTTCGGCGGGGATTTTTTACGCGATGATTCATCAAATTCTACAAAGACAGATCTGATACCATTGAGCGGAAGCGAGAACTTCTTATTGAATTCCTTTATGTAGGAGTAGAGGAATTCATTGGCGCTGGAGATATCGGTTATGCCTGCCAGGCGGAGTTCAACAGGCAGGCGTGACTGCAGCGTCTGATTCAGCCGTTCTACGCGGCCTTTGGCCTGTGGCACGCTGCTGGACTCAAGTGTGATATATCAGGACATTATCATTTATGGCTTATAGGTCGGCGCTCTGGCGCAGCCCCGTATTGCTTTCTTCTGAAAATAATGCTATTCTGTTAAAGTTTCAGGCAATGTACCAAAACTGCAGCATGGTTGGTAAGACTTGGTAGAGACAGATCCGATTGATTCATACTGTTCACTGCATAGTACAGAAGCATTCATCAGCGGATCCAAATGCGTTATGATCACAGAAGCGGAAGCTGCACAACAGAGTATTCTTCCGGCATACAAATGCCTGCTCTCTTGCAAGAAGCAACTACAATAAAACAACAGATCATAGTATCCCTGCTGAAGGCCAGACTCTATTCCCGGCACTGAGGCAGGAATTTTGTTGTGTCTTCCCATTTCATTCCAATAAGATTATTTTGTAAGGAATGCATGGAAATTTCATAATACCAGTTCTTTATGGTGTCCTTGATAGTGTCTTTGGAGACCAAACATTTCATGCTGCGCACGGCAATCTTCCTGTTCAAAAATAGATGATGAGATTTTATAATATGTGCAATAACAGTCGTAAAGCTGTTAACAACTATGAATAGTCGATTAGCGATCAGATGAAATTCGCTTGGCTGTGTACAGGTATGATGAGGATAGGAAGGCCTGAAGAGGGAGCGTAAGGAAAGTGACAACCCCCAGTAAAAAACGGAAGAGAATACTGTTTGTCGTAGAAGCCATGGGTGGTGGTGCTTGCCAGTCACTGATCGTGTCAAGCCAGTGCTTATGTATGCCTGAATTCCATTCTATGTCAACTATTCACGGGGATGTCTGGGATTGAACGATGAGTGAATGGTTGAGTATCCATTCGCTGGGAGGATTTGAACTGCGAGTGAATAGATGGGTATGGATTGCAATTCACGGTGAATTTAGCGAGAGCGGCGACCCAAACAGGAAATGAAGCCCGGCTTGCGATAGCGATGGGTATCTACATGAAACGACAAAGGTAATCCAACAGAAAATATGCGGATTCAAAAAATGAAAGCTACATTTAAGGTTAGAGAAACAGAAAACATTATGAATCCTGGACGTATGTTCTACTATACTTAGAACAGGAAAATACAGGAAAAGATACTGTAAAAATAGATGAATCTTGAGTGTAAGTACCGACCTGTATGTCCCTTGAGTGAGAGTCCACCTGTCATTCTCATCGAAAATACGGCTGATTTATGTGCTTTCAACGGATGTGCATTGAGTGAAAGTACAGTTGTAAAGACGTGTAAATTGCCAGAAAGCCAGTAAAATCAAGGGTTTCCGGGATTTTTACACAGAAGTGTAAAGAAAATAGTCCGGGTGCGGTGAGTGAAAGTTCACCAACTGCTCTAGATAGCCACAAAGCCTGATTTTAAGGCATTTCTGGGGTGTTTGGAGAGAAAACAGTAAGGATTAGATGGAGCCGGAAATGGGCTGGATTGCAACTGTTGTAGTCCGGGTGCGTTGAGGGAAAGTGCAGTCGAGGTAAGGCTGTATGGATACAGATGGAGCGAGTAAGAGCTGAGCAAAAGCGCCTCGAAATAGAAAGCATTATTAGGGGAGGTCTGGGAAGAACTTCCTGGATCTCCTCATTTTTTTGTTTGGAAAAATGATGGCGCGTGTGTTAATCGGCACGCTTATACGCAGCTATCGAGAATCAACAGAAGTTAGATGAGGGAGAACAGTAACTGATGCAGCATGTATTTATAATTGGCTCGAAGTCCATGGGAGCGTATGGAGGATATGAGACATTCGTCTATAAATTGACGGAATATCATCAGGATATTCCGAATATCAAATATCATGTTGCGTGTAAAGCTAATGGTAGTGGATCCAGAGATGAATCAACCTTGCCAGGTGCAAAGAGGATTAATGACCACGAATTTGAGTATCACAACGCAATTTGTTTCAAGATAAAGGTTCCCGAGTGGATGAAATCTGCTCAGGCTCTCTACTATGATGTAGAGGCTATCAAATATTCTATTTCATATATCAAATCACATCACATCGAACATCCGATTATTTATATCCTTGCCTGCCGCATTGGGCCATGGACAGCACATTTTCAATCCGAAATTCATAAGCTGGGTGGCAAACTCTATATAAATCCTGACGGACATGAATGGATGAGACAGAAATGGTCTGCTCCAGTAAGAAAGTATTGGAAAGAATCGGAAAGACTCATGGTGCAACATTCTGATCTTGCAATCTGCGATAGTAAGAATATGGAGAAGTACATTCACGAAGAGTACAGTAAGTATAATCCGAAGACGGTTTATATTTCGTATGGATCGGAAACCAGAGATAGCAAGCTGGCTGATGATGATCCAAAGTTTACTGACTGGCTTGAATCTAAAGGCCTAAAGCCTTATCAGTATTATCTTGTTGTAGGACGCTTCGTTCCAGAAAATAACTACGAGACGATGATCCGCGAGTTTATGAGAAGCCACAGCAAAAAGGACTTTGCGATCATTACTACAGATAATGAAGCATTTCTGAATCAACTAGACGAAAAACTACATTTCAAGAAAGATAGACGTATCAAATTCGTTGGTACAGTATACGATAGAGAACTATTAAAGAAGATCAGAGAGCAAGCATACGGTTATTTTCACGGTCATGAGGTAGGAGGCACAAATCCGAGTTTGCTGGAGGCTCTTGGAAGTACAAAGTTGAATCTTCTACTTGATGTCGGATTTAATAGAGAAGTTGCTGAAGATACTGCTTTGTATTGGACCAAGGAAAAGGGGAATCTTGCTAAACTTATTGATATGGCTGACAAGCTAGATGAAGTTGAGCTTAAAAAACTTGGTGATAAAGCAAAAGCGAGAATTCTTAGCACTTTTAGTTGGCATTTTATTGCAGAAGAATATCAGAGCTTATGGATGAAAAATTGAACAGTACATTCTACTTTATAAATGATCAAATAATTTATACAATATTTTCAGTTTCAAATATTTAATGATTTATTCTAGAAACGAATTGGAACAATTCATACTAAATAGTAAATAGAATAATTATGATATTTGAGCATACCTTATATTTTAATTATTTTTCTATTAAAATATAAGATATTGGTATTCATAAATTTAAAGAAGAGTTATTAGCAATTCGATAAGATCTCGGAATAATATAGGGCTGTGAACAGATGAATATAAAAGAAGTATTTAAAAAGCAAGGTGGGATGAAGCTAATCCAACAATATCAGAAAAGTGGAGCTCTCGGAGCCGCGCTTGCTGAATTCTTAATTTTAGGTAAGAGTAGGACTGCACTGGAAATATTGCGACTTGCAGCAGAATTAAAAACAAAGCAGAAACTCGTGAAGCAGTATAGAAATTCGCTTAATACATTTGATAAAAATTATCATGAACAAGACCACAGACAATCTGATGATATATGGATATGCTGGTTTCAAGGAATTAACAATGCACCAGATATTGTTAGAACTTGCGTCAATTCTATTAAGGTAAATTTGCCAAATAAAAAAATAAATATATTGACGGATGACAACATAGAAAAATATGTAAAATTTCCAGATTTCATAAAAAATAAGTATAAATCAGGAAAAATTACTAAAACTCACATGACAGATCTACTCAGACTTGAACTATTAACATTATATGGTGGAACTTGGATTGATGCTACTGTATTGTGCACGCAGCCTGAAGCAACTATCCCTGGCTATTTTTTTGATTCTGATCTTTTTTTCTTTCAATGTTTGAAACCGGGACGAGATGGCCATTCCACGTATATGTCGAGCTGGTATATAAACGCAAAAAGTCATAATAAAATATTGGAAGCAACAAAATATCTTTGCTATGAATATTGGAAAAGAAATGATGATATGCTAGATTACTTTTTATTGCATGATTTTATGTCCATTGTTTTGGAATATTATCCAGAAGAATGGAAAAAAATATTACCTAGAGATAATGCAACACCTCATGAATTACTATTAAGACTTTTTGATCCGTATGACGAACAGATATGGAACACAATTATAGGACAGACGCCATTTCACAAGTTAAGCTATAAATTTTCAGATCAACAAATGAATCAAAAAAATACTTTTTACAAGAAAATTGTACAAGAATAACGAAAATACAAATATATTACAGGCTTTGTATTTATAAATAAATAAAATACTGATGCATTTATGAGGAAAAGTAACTGAAGTTATGGATACGATATATTTTAACAATGAAAAAAATATTAAATTTTAAACTATTAGCCTCGTTTATAATAGCAATTACAACAATATTTCTCGTAAATTCCGTAATAGACGATAAATATTTAATAGCATATTCCACATTAATAGGAATAATTGCACTGTATTGTATTTTTAAAATACATAATAAAATAATAAATACACTCTTTGTATTTAGCGTGTTTTATTTTGTGCTTCTTTTGTTCGGGCCAATTATATTATATAAAGAAGGCTATAATTATTATAGGGAAGTTGGAAATTTAATAATTATTTCTTATATATGTTTTACAATTGGATATAATATTTTTGGACTTTTAAGATTTCACAAGAAACCGACCAATTGCTACAAGAATACGGCTAAAACAGTTAATGAGAAAACTCTATACTTTATATCGGTTATTATTTTTACTGTAGGCATCTTATCATATGCTATCTATTTCCTTGGAAATTGGCATACCATCTTTGGCTCCGATCTAGAAGAAGGCCGAGTTGAAGCAATGACAGGAAATGGATTATTACTATGGGTAGGAAGTCTCGTTTGGCTATCAGTATATATGACCTATGAGCAATATCTTAAGGATGGAAAGCATAAGCGGACTGTTCTATTAATGATTATTGCCTCGGCAGCATTTTCAATTTTATTAGGATTTAGAAGCGCTTTAGTTAATCCTATTCTTATTATTTTCTTTATGAAAAATAAGAAAAAGGAAATACCCATAGTTAAAATGTTTGGAGTCGCTGTAGTATTGTTTATCTTTGTGGGAGTATATGGCGCAATTAGAAGCGGAAGCGGCGAATCATCGGTAGTTTCAATAATTAGAGAATTAAAGGTTAGTTCAGTTAATATTAATTATATAGTGGCAACATTTCCTAAAAGAGTAAAATATCAACATGGAATGACCTATTTATTGGACATTATTACGCTGTTTAGTAATAAAGTTGAAGGCACCACTACATGGCTGAAAAATGTATTAGGATTGAAGTTCTCTGGAGGCGGTGTTACTCCGACAATTATAGGCGAGTTTTATATTAACTGGGGACTGCCTGGCGTATTGATAGGAATGACGGCTTCTGGTGCTTTATTTAAAAGAATTGATTATTTATATAAGAAACCGGACAATTCAGCCTTCTTAAGTTGCTTAATATTGGGATATATTCGGCCGATTATTAGAGGCGGTTATGCCAACAGCCTTGTCAATCTATTCGTATATTACATAGGATATCTTATTTGCCAAAAAATATCTCAAAAAATCAGGATAGTATAGAAAGAAAAAATATGAAAAAAATTATCTTATTTAGTCCAGCCGATGGAACGTTAAATTCAGGTGATTACATCATCGATAAATATGTGCGTGAAGAAATGAATTTTTTATTGTCGAATTCCATTACAGCGGAATTCGGAACTCATCTTCCAATTGCCCGTTTTTACCAGAATATAAGAAAAAATATAACCAGAAAAGCTTGCGATGAGGCAGATTACAAATTTCTATGTGGATCCAGTTTGATTAAAACATCGTTATTACGACTGTCTCCTGATTGGAGTTTAACACCTAGCAGCTGCCCATATTATAGCAATTCAATAGCTATAGGAATCGGAATTGGAAAAAACGCATCAAGGGTTGATGAATATACTAGACACATATATAAAAAAATATTTTCAAAGGATTATATACATTCGACTAGAGATGAAAAAACGAAACTATTTTTAGAAAAAGAATTAGGAATGAAAGCCATTAATACTGGATGTCCTACTTTATGGGGAATAACAGATGATTTATGCCAACATATTCCCAATAAAAGACATGATAAAGTTATATTTACACTAACATATAATAATCCAAACCCTGAAGATAAGATCTTAATAGAGATATTAAAATCAGAGTATAAAAAGCTATATTTTTGGGTTCAAGGATACGGAGATCTTGATTATTTAAAGTCGTTAACAGATATAGAAGAAATAAATATTATCGGCCATTCTTTAAGTGAATATGAAAATATATTGAAGGACGGTGATGAATATGATTATGTTGGTACACGTCTACATGCGGGAATATTTGCAATTAGACATGGAGTCCGCTCAATAATATTATCGATAGACAATCGCGCAGAAGATATGAAAGAGTCTTATAATCTTCCTACTATTCCAATGAAATCAATTGAAAACGAACTGAGCAATTATATTAATAGCTCGTTCGAAACATCGATAAAAGTCGATAAAAGTAAAATTGATAGTTGGAAAAATCAGTTTAAAAAATGAAAAAAGATAATTTTAAGACGAATTTTGCCTTTCAGATGTTTTACCAGATAGTTACTCTGGTAATACCGCTTGTTATAGCTCCTTATTTAACTAGAACCTTAGGAGAGAACGCTCTCGGCATTTATTCATACACGTATTCAATAGCTTTTTGCTTTATGACTTTTGCTAGACTTGGCATCGACAAATACGGGCAAAGATTGATTGCATCAGTTAGAGATAATGAACAGCGACTAAGAAAAGAGTTTTGGAGTTTATATGTAATACATGTGATTTTTACTATATTCGCTCTACTGCTGTACATAGTGCTCATTAATATTTTCAGAGATAGCAATTATTATGTATATCTAGCACAAGGAATAGCAATTATTGGAGTTGCCTTTGACATAACATGGCTATATTACGGCCTAGAAAATTTTAAACTGATCGTAATAGGGAATCTTTGTGTAAAACTTGTAGAACTATTTCTTATATTCGCATTAGTTAAGAATAGTAATGACATTATTATATACACAATTATCATGTCTTTTGCAATTTGCTTAGGCTACATTATTGTTTTACCTTACACTCTAAAGCACATTAAATTTATTAAAATCGAATTTAGCGATTTAACAAAACATATAAAACCACTATTAATTTTGTTTATCGCCGTAATTGCAAATACTGCTTATCAGATTATTGACAAAACCTTACTTGGCATACTATCTAGTAATGCTAATGTCGCTTATTACGAATATGCAAACAAAATTGTTAATGTGCCGGTCAATTTAATATATGTCATGGGGACTGTATTAATGCCAAGAGCTTGTGCTTATGCAGCAAAAGGAGATCAAAAAGATCAAGTAAAATTTTTGAATTATTCAATGCATTTCGTGGGATTTTTAGGCTTCGGAATGATGTTTGGATTGATGGGCGTAGCAAAATTATTTTCAGTAATTTATTATGGCACAAGCTTTGAATATTGCGGGAAACTGATGATGATTTTGTCACCAGTTATCGTTTTGCTTGGCTTCGAGAATATATTAAGAACCCAATATATGATACCTAATCATATGGATAAGCAGTTTACTGCGTGTATACTGTTATCAGACGTTGTAAACTTGATTTCTTCTGCTACACTTATTCGAATAATTGGCGCTCCTGGCGCAGTGATTGGGACATTAATTGCTGAATCGATTTGCTGCATAGTACAAACATTATTATGCAAGGACTTTGTCTCAACTAAAACAATTGCTAAAATTTTAAGCCCATACTGCATTGCAGGATTGATAATGTATTTAGTTATTACATTAGTTAAGCACTATTATAATACATCACCGATGGATTTGATTTTACAAATTATTGTTGGAGGTTGTGCCTATTCAGTGATATGCACAGTATATTTATTTTTTGTTTCTGATATTAAAATAACAATTAGGAATGCAATTAAACACAAATTGAAAAGAAGTAATGATAAAAAATAGTTTTATATTTTTTTAACTAAAGCAACCAACTAAAGCAATATATATTTTTGCTTTAAATGCTATTAAATGAGGCGTGATCTATGAAGATGCTTTCTATGCAAGAGGTACAACAAGGAGCACTTGAAATACTTAAAAAAATTGACAATGTATGTAATAAATTAAACCTTGAATATTATTTGGCTTATGGAACTTTAATAGGAGCAATTCGACATAAGGGATTTATTCCTTGGGATGATGATATCGATATAATGATGCCAAGGCATGATTATAATATATTGATTGATTACTTTGCTTCTCATAAAGATGAATTAATGCCATTTGAAATTATCAATTCTTCCGTTAATAAAAAATGTCCATATACAATATCAAGAATTAGTGATTCAAGGTATCAGCTTAATGTTGATAATGAAGATAATTATGGGATAGGATTGTTTGTTGATATCTACCCATTAGATGGAGCAGGAAATTCTGTAAGCGAATATACAAAGCTGAAAAACAAATCATCTAGATACGCTTCGTTATGTTTCTTATCTACACGTCAAAAAGTTAAGAGAGAAAATACAAATTCAAATTTTAAAATGATCATAAAATATCCTGCATTTGTATTAGCAAAAATACTTGGAAAAGATTATTTCATGAATCATTTATATAAATTAGCAAGTACATATAATTATGATTCTAGTAAGTATATAGGATGTATTATATGGGGATCTGATGATGGCGTAAGAGGTATATTCCCAAAATCTTGGTTTGATGACAGCATTGAGGTTGAATTTGAAGGACTAAATTTTAAAGCACCAAAAGATTACGATAAAATACTGAGACGTCTTTATGGCGACTATATGAAATTACCGCCTGAAAACAAGCGGATTGCTCATCATTACTATGATGCATACGAAAAATGATTTAAGGAGGCCTAATAGTATGCTTAATTTTACAGTGGGACCTGTGATGTCCTCAGAATCTGTTTGTGCAGTTGGAGCGGAACAAGTTCCATATTTTAGAACTAAAGAATTCTCTGAAACTATGTTCGAAAATGAAAAATTACTGCTTAAATTCGCAAAAGCTCCAGCCGGCTCTAAAGGTCTTTTTTTGACCAACTCTTCTACAGGAGCAATGGAAGCTGTTGTGATGAATTGTTTTACAAAGAATGACCGTGTTTTGATTATCAATGGTGGAAGCTTTGGAACAAGATTTGTTCAGCTTTGCGAAATCCATGAAGTTCCTTATACAGAAATAAAATTGCATCATGGACAGAAATTATCAAAGGATAAATTATATGAGTATGATGGCCAGCCGTATACAGGATTACTTGTCAATGTGGACGAGACATCGACAGGTGTCCTCTATGACGTGGAAATGATAGGCAAATTTTGCAAGAAAAATCATCTTTTCTTTGTGTGTGACTGCGTTTCTTCTTTCCTTGCTGATCCTTTTGATATGGCATCATGCGGCACAGATGTTATGCTCACTGGCTCTCAGAAAGTACTTGCCTGCCCTCCTGGAGTTTCTCTAGTTGTACTTGGGCCTAAAGCTGTCGAGAGGGTCAAGAATGCAAATGTGAAATCAATGATTACAATTATCAGAGATGCAATAAGACATCTATAACTATAAGCTAAGAGTACTTAATATTTATGGTTATATCTTGTTACAGGAGGATGGCAGCCGACTATTGCCTATTATATTATGTATAATGATTCGTTAACAATCCAACAAACTCAAAGAATTTCACTTGAAATTCTGCATACCATTGCTTCTATTTGCAAAGAAAATGGATTTCGTTATTATTTATTTTATGGAACATTGATTGGCGCGGTGAGGCATCATGGCTATATTCCTTGGGATGATGATGTTGACATAATGATGCCAAGACCTGATTATGATCAGCTATTGAATTATTTGTATAAGAACATCAGTAAATTTCCCAATCTAAAGGTTTTTAATCATGATGTAAATCCGAAGTATCCCTATATGATCACCAGAATAAGTGATGATCGATATAAGATCGTTATGGCAAATGAAAAGCCATATGGAATGGGAGTTTTTATTGACATATATCCTTTCGACGGCCTAGGAAATACAGAAGAAGAAGCATTAAAATATGGCCTTAAGGGAGATCACTTATCGTCGATTTGCTATCAGGCAACAAGAGATCACTTTGCTATTGAAACTACGACTTCTCCATTAAGAAAAATGGTTAAGTTCCCTTTCTACTTATTTTCTAAGGAAATTGGCAAAGACAGATTACAGGATAAATTAGAAAAATTGGCGCGTGTAAAGCCCTATGACGATAATAAATATGTTGGCTGTGTTGTGTGGCTTTCTGGTGGAGAGAAGGATATTTTTCCACGAGAGTGGTTTGATGAATACATAGAGGTGCCGTTTGAAGAGTACACATTCAGAATACCGCGGATGTACGACAAAATTTTGAAGCATATTTACGGTGACTACATGAAACTCCCGCCTGAAAATGAGCGAGTTGGCCATCACGACTATCAAGTATATAAAAAATAAGTTTATCAAAGTTGAGCATGTCTCATGATGGGCTTATGGCTAAAGCTGTGGCAGTAATATACAGATGTCTATCATCGTAAATACTGCCTTTTTTCTTGACATTGATGTTCATGAAATGTATTATAAGTAAAGAACACGAACATTCCTAAAGGAGAATACCATGAACAAGCAAGAATCTGATGTTCTTTTGGCAATTGCACAACGATCCTTTGAGAATCAAAGGGAACTGGCTGCATATACGGGTCACGCACTTGGCGTGGTGAATAAAGCATTGAATTCATTGGAAAAGAATGGATATATCGACGAGATGAAGGCAACGGCTAAGACCAAAAAGCTGATGGATGAGAGACAGCCCCAGAATGCTATTATCCTTGCTGCAGGATTTGGCATGCGGATGGTGCCAATCAATCATGAGACACCGAAAGCATTTCTTGAGGTCAATGGGGAAAAGCTGATTGAAAGACAGATCCTTCAGCTTCATGCAATGGGTATTCATGAGATCTATATTGTCGTAGGGTTCATGAAAGAAAAGTTTGAGTACCTCATGGACAAATACAATGTGGAGCTGATCGTTAATTCTGAGTATGCCACAAAGAACAATATTCATTCGCTCTACAGGGCTTTGAATCATCTGCATAATACCTATATCGTTCCCTGTGATGTCTGGTGTGATCGAAATCCATTTAGTAGACATGAGCTTTATTCCTGGTACATGGTCAGTGATCTGATCGATGATGATTCTGATGTCAGAGTGAATCGTAAAAATGAACTTGTGCTTACCAATAAGGCCGGAAATGCTATGGTTGGTATCTCATACTTGACGGGATCTGATTGTGAGTGGGTAAAAGAGAGGATTTCTTCATTTTGCAAGGATAATAGGCATGACAACGATTTCTGGGAAACATCTCTTTATAAGGATGATCGAATGATCGTAACAGCGAAGGTGGTTCATGCTTCCGATGTTACTGAGATCAATACCTACGAGCAGCTTCGCGATCTGGATGATCAGTCGAATCAGCTGAATTCCGAAGCCATCCACACGATTGAAAATGTTTTCAATGCAAGGATAAACGATATTGCAGATATTACAATCCTAAAAAAGGGAATGACAAACAGGTCGTTTTTGTTCCAATGCAAGGGTGAGAAGTATATCATGCGAATCCCAGGAGAGGGAACGGATCAGTTAATTAATCGTAGAGAAGAAGCAGACGTTTATCAGACTATCGGAGGGTTCCATTTCTGCGATGATCCTGTGTATATCAATCCAGAGAATGGATATAAGATCACGAAGTTTTTAAACGGTGTCAGAGAATGTGATCCACATAACGATGATGATTTAAAGAAATGCATGGAACTTCTGCGAAGGTTTCACGATAAGAAGCTAATTGTAAACCATTCCTTTGATCTGTTTGAGAATATGGAATTTTACGAGTCCCTGTGGAACGGCTCCGGATCCATGTATCAGGATTATGGGCAAACTAAGAAGAATGTTATGAAACTAAGAGCATACATTGATCAGCATAAGGAAGAATACTGCCTGACACATATTGATGCGGTTCCGGACAATTTCTTATTTTATCAAGATGCTTCGGGAACAGAGCAGTTGCAGCTCACTGACTGGGAGTATGCTGGAATGCAGGATCCGCATGTAGATATCGCAATGTTCTGCATCTACAGTCTCTATGATAGAAAACAGGTTGATCATTTGATCGATATATATTTTGACCATAACTGTCCCGAAGAAGTAAGAACCAAAATATACTGTTATATCGCAATCTGTGGACTGCTTTGGTCCAATTGGTGCGAATACAAAGCACATCTTGGTGTGGAATTCGGTGAGTACAGTCTTCGACAGTATCGATATGCAAAGGATTATTATCGGTATGCTGTGGAACGCATGTAAACGCACAATAGGGAACGAGGATAAAGGGATGTATCACGTTGACAATGCAGTCATTATGGCTGCGGGGACAAGTTCAAGATTTGCTCCACTTTCCTATGAAAGGCCCAAAGGACTGATTACTGTGAAGGGAGAGGTCTTGATCGAACGTCAAATCAGGCAGCTGAAAGAAAGCGGTATCAATGATATTACTGTTGTAACAGGGTATAAGGCTAAGGAGTTCCAGTACCTGAAAGGTAAGTTTGGAATTCAATTAGTCAACAATCCGTACTATAACACTCGGAATAATAATGCCAGCATTAAGGTGGTTGAGAATATCCTTTCCAATACCTATATCTGTTCGGCGGACAATTATTTTAGTCAGAATCCTTTTGAAAGAGAAGTAGACAGCGCATATTATGCAGCTGTTTATAGCGATGGACAGACAAAAGAATGGTGCATGGAAACGGATTCTGATGGGTGGATACGAAAAGTCACGATCGGTGGTGAGAATGCCTGGTATATGTTAGGGCATACCTTTTGGGATGAGAGGTTTTCCTCTGCCTTTCGGGCAATTCTGGATGAGGTATATGATAAACCAGAAACGTCGGAAAAGCTTTGGGAAGACATCTATATTGAGCATCTTGATCATCTACGTATGAAAATCAGAAAGTATCCGGCTGATTACATTTTTGAATTTGACACACTAGATGAGCTCCGGATATTTGACAAAAGTTATATCAACAACACGCATTCACGCATCTTGAGGGATCTGGCATCGAAACTTGGAGTGACAGAAGCAGATATTGTTCATATCAATTGTTTGAAGGATGCCAAATCAACAGAGGCAATTGGCTTTACTTTTAATGTAAGCGGGCATCATTATTCGTATCTGTATGATGGAGGATTGAGAGATTAGGTTTCCGGTCTCTTAATTTTGATGAGATAGAGGTTTTTTACTCTTGATGTTCACGAAATTGAAATATATAGAGAATACGAACAAAGCGAGAAGGGATAAGATCATGAAAAGAAAAAAAGAAATGGCCTCAGGACAGATCGATTGGGTTATTACACTGGTTCCGTTGATTCTGATTCTGTTCCTGGCATCATTGTTTTTTGCATTTCCGGAACAGTCAAATCAGATAGTTGGGCAAATCCGATATGTTTTCGGTGATACCTTTGGTGTTTATTATCTGATCATCGGACTGGGGATTCTCTTCGTATCCATTTACCTTGCAGGATCAAAGTACGGGACAATCGTGTTGGGCGGACAGGAAGAGAAGCCAAAGTACTCCTTCTGGGTCTGGGGATCAATGATGTTTACGTGCGGGCTGGCCGCTGATATTCTGTTTTATTCCTTTGCAGAGTGGGTTATGTATGCTT
>Ga0256406_1001887_pt1 | contig 31914 bp, 27 predicted proteins | sample RumenRJG_03DNA_FD_185986 | JGI IMG/M metagenome (GOLD analysis project Ga0256406, IMG submission 185986) | Bovine rumen microbial communities from Lethbridge, Alberta, Canada - RJG_03 | ecosystem: Host-associated > Mammals > Digestive system > Stomach > Rumen | place: Canada: Alberta | collected... | reverse complement strand
TCCAGCTCATACATGCCTCCTAGTAAGAATATTGTTCAGCGTCTTCATTCGTATAACCGTCGCTGAAATAGTTGTTGGTATCCACGCTGCCGTCCGAAGCATCCTGCTCCTCCGAAAGCGAAGGCAGATCCGATCCGTCCGAGGCGGTATCCTGTGTGGTGTCCTGATACATATAGCTGTTCTCCGTATCGGAGATATTGTCCAGTTTTGTCTTCGCACCGGACTGCTGTGCGGCAGAAGAACTTTCCTCCGAGCTGTCCAGATAGCCGTTGCCGTTTGCATCGACCGCCGACGCATCCGTGTCACCCACACCGTCACCGTCCGTATCCACCAGTCCGTTATCCGCAAGCTCCACCTTCTGAAGTCCGGAACCGGTCACGTTGAAGGAGCCGACCTGCTGCGTGCCGTTTAAAGTAATACCGTTTTCAGCTGTTGTATACTGCCGGCTGATCAGGCCGCCGTTGGTGGCCAGTGTCGTATCGATATCATCCAGCGTATAACCGTCCTCATCCGGAAAGATATCCAGGTAAGGAAGAAGCTCGACCATGATATTTCTGGCGATACTCATCGCATAGATGGTTGTCTCCTGCGCATCCGTGTTCGGCTCGTCGACCGTCACATAGAGAACCACCTTCGGGTCATTCAGCGGTGCGAAATTGACAAAGGAAAGCACGTAATTGCCGTTGCCGCGGGGCAGCTTCTCAGCCGTTCCCGTCTTGCCGCCCATCGTGTAGCCGGGGATTTTTGCAATGTAACCGGTTCCGTCGGACTGCATAACGGCGCCCATCACCTCGCGGATATCGGCGCTGACTTCCTCCGAATTGGTTCTGCGCTCCAGCACCGGATCAATGGTCTGTACAACCGCTCCGTTCGCATCCGTGATCTGCTTCACCACGTGTGGCCTGTAATAATAACCGCCGTTGATTGCCGCGCAGATGGCGGAGGCTTCCTGGATCATGGTCGCGGTAAAGCCCTGTCCGAAGGATGACGTGGCAAGCTCGACGGGGCCCATGGTCTCGTCATCAAAAATCAGTCCCGTCGCTTCACCGGGCAGATCAATGCCGGTCTTCATGCCGTAGCCGAAAGTCTGCTGATACCTGAGGAAGTCATCCTCACCCATCTTTGAAGCGATCTGCATGAGAGAGGCATTACATGATTTCTTGATGGCATCCACCAGCGTGATTTCACCGTGAACGCCCTCGCAGGCGATGTACTTATCCGCGACCTGCTCACCGCCTTCACAGTTGAACTCGGTGTCCATATCAATAGCGCCGTCAGACAGCGCCGATGCCGCCGTGACCGGCTTGAAAACGGATCCCAGCTCATAGGCGTCGGAAATACAGTAATTCGCCCAGATCGCATTCAGGTTATTCAGCATATCCTCATCGGACATGTTGTTTATTTCCTTCTGCGTGTAAAACTGTGTGAGATCGCGGGGATTATTAAGATCATACCAGCGGTCGGAATCCATGCCCAGAATTTCCCCGGTATCCGGATCCATCGCCACCACGCCGATGTTGAGCGCGCCGTTGGTCTTGTTGTCATCGGTGGCCATCTCATTTTCAAAGTTCTCCAGCGCATTCCGGATAATCTGCTGCACGTTCGCATCGATCGTAGACACCACGTTGCAGCCGTCGGAAGCAGGTATGATCGTCTGCTGAACATCAGAATCCGAATTGAAATAGCCGTACTCTCTTCCGTCCGTTCCGTTCAGAATATCTGAATAATATCCCTCGATACCCCAGTCGGCGGTTGTACCGTCATACGTGAACCCGATGGTATCGCAGGCCAGCGATTTCAGCGGATAGGTACGGACGTAGTCCTCCTCGAACCAGACGCCCTTCACATTTTCGCGCGCCTTCTGCTCATCCGCGGAAAGTTTGCCAAAATCATCGCCCGTGGTGTCCGTATAGGCCTCGAACTTCTGCTTGTCATCAATGGAAATTCCCTTCTTCAGGATGACATACTGACTGTTTTTTGTCTCATCATCCGTCAGTTTCTGGCGGATCTCAGCCTCGTTGAGGCCGAGCACGGAAACAAGAGCCTTGACGGTCGGTTCCAGATATTTCTGATCCTTCGTGCCGTCAAGCTCCTCCACCTCTGTGTTGACTACTTTGCAGTCCAGAATGACGTTGTAAACCTTCTCACTTGTGGCCAGGATGGTTCCGTTTCTGTCGGTGATATCACCCCTGCGGCATTTGATCGTGCGGCTCTCATACTGCTGCTGCTCCTGGCTCATCACGATCCGGCTGTATTTCTCGCCCTCAGAGGCGTTAATGTAGGTGATCCTGCAGGCCAGTGCGATCATAACGCCGACCACGGCAAGAAACATGAAAATCAGTTTCTTTCTGGTTCGGCTCCCGCCCTTCCGGGCAAGCATTTTTTCCTCGCGTCTGTCGTTTGCTTCCTTTTCCCGGCGCTTCTTTATTTCTCTGCGTTTTCTGCTGAGTTCATCCAAGGCTGACTGATCTCCTCAAACTGTGCTGCTTCCGCGTTGACTGATCCCCTCAAACTGTACTGCTTCCGCAAACAATCGACGTATTATACCATACTCCCGCGTATCAGGTCAAAAAAACCGGGGCTGCCTCAGCTTCCTGCGACCGCCCCGTAAAACCTCTATCGAAAAAAAGTAAGATTCCTGTAAATTAGTTGTTGCCGTCTATATCCGTAAACTGACGTACATAACTCTCATCATTCGCATCATAATAGCGGATCTGAGATTCTGTCGCGTAGTGCAAATTCAAAGTCGTAAGTGCCGTCTGTCTCACGTCATCCATAGATACTGACGCGAGTGCGGATTTGTAAAGCGCATCATTGTCCGTTGTGAGCTTGCTCAGATCATTCTGCATGGCTGCGATCGTCTCGTTCTGGTTGATCAGTTCTGATCTCAGCTGCAGATAATGGATGCAGAAATATACGGACGCGATGCATACAGCAGTGAGAAACAGAATGTAGCCGATACCCACGTTCATCGCGCGTTCCCGGTTCTCTCTTGTCCTTCTGCTGACCTGCCTCTTTTTCCGGGGCCTTTCTACTTCCTCTGTCTCTTCATCCAGACGGCGCACTGCATTGCCGTCTTCGTAAGTATCAAGCCTTATGGCCCTTCCTCTGTTGCTGTTTCCGGCTCCTGCATAAGTTCTCCGCATCCCGCTGCCGGACGCGGCGGATGCTCTGTATACCGTTCTCTGTGAATTTACCCTTCGATGTCCTGCGCTGATCTGTCTGCGTGCTGCCATTGCTCTCTCCTGGGACGCAAACCATATTCCCGCTCGAATACCCTGAGCTTCGCGCTCTTTGAACGGGGATTTTCGTCCTGCTCCTTTTCTCCAGGGATTACCGGTTTCTTTGTAACGACGTGTCCCGTCGGTATTCTGCCGCACACGCAGACCGGAAACTGCGGCGGACAGATGCATGGATCCTCATTTCTCCTGAAAGCATCCTTTACGATCCTGTCTTCCAGTGAATGGAAGGTGATGACGCAGATGCGTCCGTGATCATTAAGATGCGCTATCATACTGTCAAGTGAATCCTTCAGGGCATCCAGTTCTCCGTTGACTTCGATCCGGATCGCCTGAAATGTGCGTTTAGCGGGATGGCCTCCCGATATCCGCTTCCGTGCGGGTATCGATTCCTTTACGATCTCTGCGAGCTCCCCAGTCGTTTCGATCGGTTTCTTTTCTCTTTCCTGGCAGATATGTCTGGCTATATTCGCGGCGAACCTTTCCTCGCCGTAATCCCGTATGACACGAAACAGTTCATCTCTTCCGTAGGTATTCACCACATCATACGCGGAAAGCGACTGACGCTGATCCATTCTCATGTCCAGCGGCGCGTCCGTCCGATACGTGAATCCGCGGCCGGCCTCGTCGAGCTGATATGAGGAAACGCCCAAATCCAGCAGAATCCCATCAGCTTTCTCAATGCCGATTTCTCCCAGCATGTCGAACATATTGCGGTAGTTGCCGCGAAGAATCGTTACACGGTCCTTGTAATTGGCAAGACGTTCTGTCGCCGCTGCTATCGCGTCTCCATCCTGATCGATCCCTATCAGTCTTCCCTGACTGCCAAGCCTTCTGCAAACCTCCAGCGAATGGCCGGCTCCTCCCAGAGTTCCGTCCACATAAACGCCGTCCGGCTTTATCGCGAGATAATCGATTGTTTCCTGTAACAGTACTGATCTGTGATTGAATTCCATATGCTCCTGCCTCAGACCCGGGACGTTATCAGAAGGTAATTCCAAGGTCCTGCAGTCCCTTCGCAATGTCATCCATATCCGTATACTTCGTACTGTCGATCCATCTCTGCTTGCTCCAGACCTCGATGCGGTTCAGGTTCCCGGCCAGGATCACATCTTTCACCAGATCAGCATATTCCCGGAGGCTCGAAGGCACGAGAATTCTCCCCTGCTTATCCAGTTCGCATTCTGAAGCTCCGCTGACAAAGAAACGGGTAAAGGTTCTGGCTTCTTTACTTGTAAGCGGCAGTGCGGCAAGTTTCTGCTCAAAGGCAGCCCATGCTTCCTGAGGAAAGATAAACAGACATCCGTCCATTCCCCTCGTCAGATAGAACTTATCTCCCAGCTCTTCTCTGAACCTGGACGGGATAATCAGTCTCCCCTTAGAATCGATTGTATGTCCATACTCTCCCGTGAACATGAAACTGCACCTTTCAGCTGACCCGTGGTCCTTACGAAGAACGCGCCACTCTCCCCAGACGGTCGTCCCACTCGGTACCACTTTTCGCCACTTCTCACCACTTATGTGTCCATCTTATCCCCTGAACCGTTAAAAAGCAACCGTTTTTTCCTTTTTTCAGCACAAAAAAAGCGGCTCCCGAAGGAGCCGTCAAAATGTTGTAGCCTGCTGTTTTTCCCGCACTAAATCTGGCCGGAGGGCCTTTTTTCAGTCCGCCGGTGCGCCTCATTTTCCTCTCCGGAGGCGGCGGACGGTGGGAAGCTTTCCCGTGCCCCTTCTGTGGTGGTGAATAGTGGGGCATTCTGCTTTCCTGCCCGGAGGTGACGGATGGCGGGAAGCTCACCCGCTGCCCCTTCCGCGGTGGTGAATGGTGGGGCATGTGGTGAATAGTGGGGCATTCTGCTCTCCTGCCCGGAGGCGGCGGAGGTGACGTCCCTCCTCAGCGGATGACGACCGCGTACTGTCCCGCCTCATCATAGATCTCGCTGAAAGCGTCCCAGTTCCGTTCCACCCTGCCTTCCAGCGGATCACTGACCGTTATGGTGCCTTTCTCCCGGTCATAACCGCAGAGCACCACACAGTGCTCACTCCGGTACCACCTGTACACGTGTCCGTTATAGGCTGCCGTATTGCCGGAGAATTTCACGGGATCCATGTACATGGTTGTCCAGACAAGGACCGGGATTCCCTGATCAATATAATCTGTCAGGCTGTCAAAGTCCGTTCCCGAAACATCCTCTGCCCTGAGGCTGCTGTCCTGCGCCGCCAGATAGGCATTCGCCGTCTTCACAAGGCCCGGCGGAAAAATCCCGCTGCCGTTCGAGCTTCTGGGATTGCCGACAAAAGAAACCGCGAAGTTCTTCCCGTGGATCAGGTAATCATCCGCGATCGTTGTCTTGTCCAGGTCGAAGCCGAGACTTTTCAGCACGATCGTCAGTGCCACCGATTCACATCCCGTCGGAAGCTCCGGGTTCTGAAGAAGCTCCGGTACCTCCGTCTCACCGCTGGTGCGTACCCAGAGGCTGAAGGAAGAAGCTCCGGCAGGCGAGTCACAGACCAGCTCATTGTCAGCGGGATCTGATGCATCACCGTCTTCTTCGCTTTCCGCCTCATCTGATGAGGAACGCGCCGACAGTGCTCCCTCAGCGGAGGAGGCATCCGAACCGCCGGTTCGTCCCGCCGCATAGGCAGTCACAGAAAACTGACCTCCGATGGAAAAATCAGCCGCGGCGATCTCCGCCTCCCACAGATTGCCGGAGATCCTGTCCGCATTATAAACAAGCTGCGTTTCTCCGTCCGTTTCCGTATCTTCCGCTGATACAGCGGCAGCATCCGCACTGTTTTCCTGCTGTGTCAGGTTTCCGATGACAATTTCTCCGGATCCGGTTTCCTCTTTCGTTTCCGTATTGCCTTCTGTATCCGCATCTTCGGAATCAGATTCTTCAGAACCGGTATTGCCGGAATCCGACCTGACCGTCTCCTCTGAAGCGTCACTTCCTTCTGAACGCGACTGTTCTGTATTCATTACCTTCGCATTTTCATTCACCGGCTCTTCTGTCCCTGATTCCTTCTGGCCGGACTCGAGTGTCACCGCAAACTGCACCTGTGATACATACGTGCCGTCCGAAAGTACCGGGTTGACATCATAGAGTTTTGCCGTTCCGTACCCGTCCTCCGGAAGCACCGCATACACGTAGTTCTGCAGATCCACATCCGTCTTCGTCTCCACCAGAACGGAATCCGTGCCCGGTACAGGAACAGAAGCATGATACAGACCGGTCCGGCATCCGAAATCCGTCACATCCCCCTCTGCCGTCCACGTGCCTGTATCTGAGCGGACCATATCGTAGGTCACCATGCCGTCCGTGTCGGACCCGTACCACACTTCCACCGTGACAGAATCACTGAAAGGGATATGCTCCGCCGTCAGGGTAAACGTCCCCTTTTCCGGATCAATGGCGCTGAAACGGATTTCCGTATCATCAAACGTATTGTTCTTTTCACTGTCCCAGACAGAGCTGTCAGAAGATGTCTCCGTCGTACTTTCGGAATTCTCCCCTGTGAACAGGTGCAGAAACGCATGAAAAAGGTCACTCAGAGACTGCTTCAGTGAAACCTCCGCCATCCGCTGCGTCGTACCCGGAACCAGCGGCTCCGCCTTCGGTACTGAGCCGGCGGCTGCGGCTGCTGTTTTCTGCACCGGAACTGCGGCTTCCGCCGGTTTTACGGGCGTCAGAGCCAGTGCCGCCGCCACAGATAATGCCGCTGCCGTTTTCCATACACGCCCGAGCTGTTGATTTTTCATTCTCTGTATTCCTCCTGACGCATCTGACCTGCGCAGATACGCCGTTTCAACGGTCTGCCCTGCCGCCCGGCATGGTGCTTCTGTCTCTGTTATTTCACCATGGCGGGATCCAGCGCATCCCGGAGCGCATCACCGACAAAATTAACACAGACCACAAGCAGAATAATGGCGATGCCGGGGCTCAGCCAGAGCCATGGCATGTCCGTCAGCACCGTCACGGAACCTGCGCCGTTCAGCATGTTGCCGAGGCTTGCCGTCGGTGGCTGCACACCGAGGCCGAGGAAGCTCAGGGCCGCCTCATCCAGAATCGATGTCGCCATGACAGTCGTCGCAAAGACAAGAATATCGCCCATGGTATTCGGCAGGATGTCCGAAAACATGATGTAGCTGCCCGGCATGCCGGCAATGCGGCTGCTGGTCACAAAATCACGTTTTTTCAGCGAAAGCACGTCGCCGCGCACCAGCCTTGCCACGCCCGGCCAGTCCACAAAACCGAGGATCAGGATCATGCTGACCAGGCCCGGTCTGAAAATCACGCCTGCCACAAGGATCAGGAGAATATACGGAAAGCTCATCACCATATCCGTAAATCTCATGATGATCTGATCTGCAGCGCCGCCCAGATAGCCGGCGAGAAGACCGAGAGCCACACCGATGACGGTGGAGATCAGCGTCGCCGAAACGCCGATCAGCAGCGATGTTCTCATACCGTACAGAAGACGGGACAGCACATCACGGCCGATCTGATCCGTACCGAGCCAGTGAGCGACAGACGGCGCCGCCGAAAATTCTTCATTGATGGCATCCGGGCTGTAAGGTACGATCAGCGGTGCCGCAACGGCAAGCACCATCATAACCACAACGACCCAGAAACTGACAACACCTGCCCTGTGATACCGGAACCGCCGGAGGACGGACCGGAAATAACTTTCTTCCACTTTCCTCCTCCTTTCAGGTCAGCCGGACGGTCGGGTCCACAACGGCATAAAGGATGTCGAGCAGCAGATTTGCCACCAGCACCACAACAGCCGACAGAAGACACACCGCCATAATCACCGGATAATCACGGGTCAGTACCGCATTGACCGTCAGCAGACCGATACCCGGCCATGAAAAAACCTGCTCGATGATGACAGACCCGCCGAACAGACCGGGAATTTCCATTCCCGTCACCGTCAGGATGGGAATCAGCGCGTTCCTGAGCGCGTGTTTCCAGATCACACGTCTTTTCCCGATGCCGCGCGCCTCCGCCGCTCTGAGGTAATCCCTGTTCAGAATCTCCAGCATGGCTGATCGGATGTAGCGGATATTGCGTCCCGCCATGCTCACTGCCAGCGTCACGCACGGAAGGATCAGATGAGCCACACTTACGCCTTCGGTATCCGTCCCGAGTTCCCTCATTCCGCTGGCGGGAACCCACCCGAGCCTGACGGCAAAAATATAAATCAGAAGCAGCGCCAGGAAAAACCCGGGAACACTCTGCCCGATGAAGGACAGGGTGACAATGACATAGTCGCCTTTCGAATGGACATGCACCGCGCTGTAAATACCGCCGGCAACCGCAATGATCAGACTCAGAACCAGTGCGGAGACCGTCAGGATCAGCGTCGGTCCCAGATGACTGACGATCTGGTTCGACACGGGCTGATAATCCGTGTATGAATAGCCGAAGTCCCCGTGCATGACCGCCTTCAGCCAGTTCAGATACTGAACAATAACCGGCTGATCCAGTCCCATGGACTCAGCTCTTCTGGCCAGCATGGCATCCGACACCTTCGGCCCGCCGCTCAGAATCTCGATCGGATTGCCGAGAAGACTCATAATCAGGAAATCAATCACCGTGATACCGAACAGCACGATCAGCGCAATCAGCACACGTCTGATAATGTATTTAGCCATGATATCCGTCCTCCCGGCTGTCACGCAGCCCGTCACGCATGTGCCAGCACGCTGCCATATGCTGCGTATCATCACGTTTCTCCGGAACCATCATCAGCGCCGGTTCCTTCGCGCGGCAGCGGTCGTCCGCAAACGGGCAGCGTGCGGCGAAGCGGCACCCCGCCGGCAGATCAACCGCTGAGGGTACCTCGCCCGAAAGTACTTCTTCCTGCTTTCCCCGGAGCGAAGGGTCCGCTGCAGGTACAGCCGCGATCAGTGCCTTCGAATAGGGGTGCGCCGGCCGGTGAAAAATCTCCTCCGCCGTTCCGGTCTCGACGATTTTTCCGAGGTACATGACGGCGATCCTGTGACTGATATAACGGACGGCTCCGAGACCGTGTGCGATGAACAGATACGTCACGCCGAGTTCTTCCTGAAGGTCCCTCATCAGATTCAGGATCTGCGCCTGAACCGACATGTCCAGCGCCGACACCGGTTCGTCGCACACAATCACCGAAGGCTTCAGCGAAAGTGCTCTCGCGATGGCGATCCTCTGCCGCTGTCCGCCGGAAAATTCATGCGGATACCGGCTCTTCGCTTCCTTCGGCAGTCCGACCATCTCCAGCAGCCTGTCAACCTCAGCCGGTGCCGTCTTCCTGTCGCAGCGTCCGTGATAAATCATCGGCTGTGCGATCATATCCACCACTCTTTTTCTCGGGTTGAGCGAAGAATAGGAATCCTGGAAAATCATCGTCAGCTCCGTGCGGATATCCCTCATGGAACCGCTGTTCATTCCCGCTATATCTCTTCCTTTATAATGGATCGAACCTGACGTCGGTTTTTCAATGCCGACGATCAGCCGTCCTGTCGTGGACTTTCCGCATCCGGATTCTCCGACAAGACCGAGCGTTTCTCCCTTTCTCAGATCCAGGTCGATCCCGTCCACCGCATGGACAGCCTTTTTCCGAAGTTTCATGCCCGGCTCCGGAACCGGATAATATTTTTTCAGTCCTCTCACCGAGAGGATGATGTCTTCTTCCAATGTCAGAAACTCCTTCGAATCATCAGCTGACGGGGGCAGCCGCACAGCCGGCAGATGAGATGTCCGCCGGGTTATCAGGATGTATCGGCTGAACAGCTGTAACAGCCGGACAGCTCAGCCTGCCGGATGACAGCAGCGAACGAGATGCGTGCTGTTTCCGAAAGAACGGAATGCCTGCTTCTTCCCGCACGCCTCCGTCGCATACGGACAGCGCTCTCTGAAACGGCATCCTGTGAGAGTCCCGTAATTCTGCGGTACGGATCCCGGAATCGGAACCAGCCTTGTATCCGGGCTGTCGTTCACATCAGGCGCCGCCGCCAGCAATGCTTTTGTGTAGGGATGCGTGGGCGCGCGGAACAGTTCCTCCACCGGTGCCTCCTCGACAATCTGTCCGGCATACATAACCATCACCCGGTCCGCATTCTGCGCCACAAGACCGATGTCATGCGTGATCAGAATCACAGACATATGAAGCTTCGCCCGCGCCCGCCTGATCTCCCGCATGATCTGCGCCTGAATGGTCACGTCCAGCGCCGTCGTCGGCTCATCGGCGATCATCAGCTTCGGTCCGCAGGCAAGCGCCATGGCGATCATCACCCGCTGCCTCATGCCGCCCGAAAGTTCATACGGATATTTCTTCGCCGACGAATGAGGATCCGGAATGCCCATTTTGTCCAGCATTTCCTCTGCCCGGATGGCCGTCTCCTTCGAGGACAGTCCCGTGTGCACACGGATTTCCTCGCGAAGCTGGTTGCCGACGGTGAATACCGGATTCAGTCCGGCCAGGGCATCCTGAAACACCATCGTCAGCTCGCTGCCCCGGATGCTGTCCAGCTCTTTCGGGCTCATGGTCAGCAGATCCCGGCCGTCGAAGATGATCCTGCCGCCCGCGGCCTCCCCGTTTTTCGGGAGAAGTCCCATGACCGCCAGACCGGTCGCCGACTTTCCGCAGCCGGATTCCCCGACGATACTGAGAATCTCATCCCGTCCGACCTGAAAACTGATGTCATCGGTCACGGTTCTGTCACCGAAATTCGTATGGAATACGACGCGCAGATCCTGCACATCGAGAATAGATTCATTCATGATTTTCCTCATCAGGCACCTGCCATGGTTTTTTCCCTGCAGAAAACCGGAAGGTACCTGTCTTTCTGTCTGATTGTGACCTTTCTGCATCGGAAATCTTTACCCGGTGATCGCTGCCGGTCCCCGGGTCACGGTCATTCTGTGACGCACAAAATGAGGGAATGACGGCCACTGCCGCATTCCCTCCCTGATATGTCGAAGACCTCCGTTACGCGGTGATCTCCCAGTCCTGTATATTATCAAAGGCGCCGTAGAACGTCGGATCCGCACCCTTGATGCGCCTGCTCACTACACCGAGATTGCTCAGGAAGTACAACGAGAAAACAGGGCATTCTTCAATGACTTTTTCATCAATCCGGTCATAAATGTCCTTCAGCTCATCTGCGTCCGTCGTGGTCTGCGTCTTCGCAAGGAGGCTGTCGATGTCCTCATTGTAATAGCCGCCGGACCAGCTGCCGTCGCCGTTTTTGTCATTGATGAGACTGACTTCATCCGCCCAGTAATCATTCGGTGTGATCGTGTACTGAACAGAGAAGAAATCCTCGTCGTCGGATCCTGCAACCTCACCTGTCAGTGTTTCAAAATCCACGGTATTGATCTGTATTCTGACGCCGACCGCACCGAGATACTGCTGTACAAGCTGTGCTGCCTTGACGGCCGTAGAATCATTCGAGCTTACATAGTACTGAAGCGTCTGCGAACCGTCCCAGCCGGCTTCCTGAAGAAGCTGTTTTGCCTTATCCGGATCATAGGAAAGCTTCGTCTTGTTCTCGTCATAATAAGGGCTGTTCGAGCAGATGAAGCCATCCGTCACTTCTCCCTTGCCGTTGAGGAGCTGTTTCACAATCGTATCCCGGTCAATCGCATACACAATGGCCTGCCGCACCTTCGGATCTGTCACCTTCGAGGTGTTGAAGAAAGTCATCTCATTCGTGATCGGATCAGTGTATGACGATGTATACCCGTCCAGCTTCTCCACAGTCTTCCTGTCCTCATTGGGGAGTGAACTTAACGGATGAACCATGTCGATCTCACCGGTCTGCAGGCCGGTCAGGATCTCCGAGCTGTCCATGATACGGAAATTTACTTTCTGAATTTTCGACGCTCCCAGGAAGTACTTCTCATTCGCCATATAGGAAATATAATGAGAAAAATCATAATCTGTCACAAAATACGGACCGGAAACCACATCCGGTTTCTCGAACCATGAACTCGTGAGCAGCTTATCATCCGGCGTGTCCTGAAGCACATGCTTCGGCAGGATGCAGAACCAGGTGAGCACATTGTTGTAGAGCGTCTGAAGGCTCATCGGATCCTTCGTTTTCAGCTGAACGGTCCTGTCATCGACCGCCTGAATGCCTTCTACACTCTCCGCGCCCTCCGGCGAGGTACCGTCGTCGTTGATGCCGACAAACGGTGTAAAATCGAAATTGGGGTTGGCCACATCGGGGCAGGTGAACTTCATCATCGTCCAGACGACGTCGTCCGCCGTGATCGGTTCACCGTCGGACCAGGTGGCGTTGTCACGGATTTTTACCGTGAAGGTCCTGTCATCCTGACTGGTGATGCTTTCCGCGATCAGATAATCGACATCATAATCGCTGTTGAACTGCACCAGCGGCAGAAATTCCATGCTGGTCGCATACAGGTTGATAAAATTCCAGTTCATGTTCAGGGGATTCAGCGTTCCGACCGTATCGGTAAACGCGATATTCATGATATCATCCCCGGTCTCGATTGATGAGGCCTCCGATTCCTGTGCCGCCGCACTGCCGGAAACAGAGGACGTGCTTCCGCCGCAGGCGGTCATCCCTCCGGCAAGCACAAGCGCAAGAACTGCAGACATTCCCCTTTTCAGCAAACTGCCAGTTTTCTTTTTCATCCGTTCTCCTTATCTGCCGAACTGTTTCAACCAGAATAGCATAAAATCTGCCGTTCTTACAATAATGATTATTCCTCTTTTCCCGCTGTTCCGTTCAAAACACGCTCCAGTACGGTATCGTGTGCCAGCAGTTCCACGGTATCATCCAGCGGCTCCAGTTCCGGGCGGGTGCCCGTCTTTCTCTGGAAAGCATCCCTGATCAGCTCGTCGGAAAACGCCGGATTTTTCGGGAGGACCGGCCCGTGGCTGTAACAGCCGAAGACATTGCGGTAACGGACGCCCTCCGTGCCGTCGTTTCCGTTGTTTCCACAGCCTTTCAGCACATGGCCGAGCGGTGTCACACCGCTGCCGAGATACGTCCGGCCGCTGTGATTTTCAAAGCCGACCACCGTGCTTCCGCCGGATTCCGTCCCGAGTTCGAAGGCGTAATTCCCGATCATGCGCTTCTCGCCGCCCTTTGTGTAAAAATCAACGGCTCCGAGAAAATCGCAGCGCACGCCGTCACTTGTCTCATAGTAGTTTCCCATCATCTGGTAGCCGCCGCAGATGCAGAGGAAAACCTTCCCGTCCTCAACAGCCGCCCGGATGTTGTCACCTTTTCCAGCAGCCAGATCCTTCAGCAGCACTTCCTGCTCAAAATCCTGCCCGCCTCCGATGAAGAAAAGGTCATAGTCCGTCAGAGGATCGCTGTCGCCGATGCCGACGCGGGTAACCTCCGCCTTCATGCCGCGCCACGCAAGCCGCTGCGTAAGACAGCGGATATTGCCGCGGTCGCCGTACAGATTCAACACCTCCGGGTAAAGGTGGCAGATTTTCAGTGTATCCATATCAGCCCTCCCAGAAACCGGCCCTGCCGGTGATTTTGCCAAGTTCAGCGCGAAGTGAGAGCATGGCGGTGTAATTCGGAAGCACGAAGACAGGAATCCGGCTCTGCTTCATCCTGCTGATCAGTTCCTCCTGACTGTGGATCACCTCGTACTCTCTTCCGCCGAGATCCGCATACTTCAGACGGAGCAGCATGTCCTCCGCTCTGTCGCCCGTCACATACACGCGCTTCAGATGCTCATCGCCGCAGACCGACTCAAAATCGGCATCCCAGATCCATGAAATATCATGGCCGTCCGCTGTCCGGTCATTGAGGCAGAACACGGCAGCATAATCCGTATCCGCGCCCGCCACATAAGAGAGCGCCTGGTTGCAGCCGGCAGGATTTTTCACCAGGATCATCTGCACCTTTGTGCCGTCCAGATCAAAGGTCTCGAGCCTGCCGAAACTGCTGTGCACATCAGAAAGAGAGGTTATGATTTCTTTTCTGTCGAAACCTGCCGCCGTATAAGCCGCAAGCGCCGCTGCCGCGTTGTAAATGTTGTAGACAGCCGGAAGACCGATGCGCACCTCCTCCGATTCTTTTCCAAACCGGAAGCGGATCGTACTCCCGCTCATATCCTGACGCAGAATGTCCGTGACGGCCATGTCAGCCGCCGGGCGGCTGTAGCCGCACTTCGGGCAGCGGAATCCGCCCAGGTGGGCGTAGGTGTGGTAATCATATTCGTATTCCGCGCCGCAGCGGATACAGTATCTCGCATCCGAGATTTCCGCGTTTTCCTGCCTGCCCACGGGGATATCAATGCCGTAATAAACGACTTTGTTCGGCACCTGATATGCCAGCGAAACGACAAGAGAATCATCGGCATTCAGGCAGAGCACCGCGTCGGGACAGAGCTCAATACCTTTTCTGATCTCGTCCCTTGTATGCATGACTTCTCCGTAACGGTCAAGCTGATCCCGGAACAGATTCGTTACCGCAATCACCTTCGGATGGATCTTCGAAACCACCTGCTTTAAGGCAGCCTCGTCGCATTCGATCACGGCAAATTTCTTCTTCGGATGACCTGACGCCGTCGCATTGGAAGTAAATTCCGCCGTCACGCCCGGAAGCAGATTGGCGCCGGAACGGTTCGCCAGTGTCGGCCTGCCTGAGGATTCAAGCGCATGTGAAAGCATATTGCAGGTTGTTGTCTTGCCGTTCGTCCCCGTCACGACAATGATGTCCATGCCGGCCGAAACCTTTTCCAGAATATTGCTGTCTATTTTCATGGCAACCTTGCCGGGCACCGTGGTGCCGCCCCTGTGAAGGACACGCAGGGCTGCCCTCACCGCCTTGCACGCGCCTACGGCGAGAGCGGTGCTGAATGATTGACTCATAGATCTGTTGTCTCCTTCGGATTAAGCTCGTTTCTTCTTAAGAAATGAATTATACGCCTCCGTCGTACGGCTTGCAAATTATAACTTCAGCGGATAAAATGTACTGTATTAAGCAGTCGACACGCAGACAGTTTTTGGGCATGCGAAGCATGCACAGAAAACTGTATGCGCGATCGACGCAAACATGTATGAGCACGAAGTGACGCGATAGCGGCACGGAAGTGCGAATATGCGCGGGCAGTGAGCCGCATCCGCACACACGAAGTGTGATGCGGTGAGGCGAACGCCGCGTCAGACCGACGAAGTCGGTCTCATGTGCCGACTGCGGGAATCGCGAAGCGATGGAGCAGTCGGGCTTAATACAGTACTGTGGCATCTTGTATGATATAGGTGTTTTCTGTATTCCGCACGACAGAAAGGAACACGTCATGGAAATTGAACGCAAATGGATGGTTAAGGGATGGCCGGTGCAGGATCTGCCTCTGATCAGGCAGCAGTCAATGCGTCAGGGCTATCTGGTACCCTCTTCGCCGACGGTGCGGATCCGTGAGGAGTCGCCGGATGACGGTGAAACGAAGTATATTCTGTGCTTCAAATCGCACGGACTGATGGCCAGGAAAGAAATTGAAATTGAGATTACAAAGGAAAAGTTCGATGATCTGGAAGATCTGATCGGTCTGCCGCTGATCCCGAAAATCCGCCGTGAGTACCGTCTGCCGGACGGTCTGGTGCTGGAAGTGAATCATGTGGATGAAGGTGCGCCGACGGCGTTCTGGTACGCAGAGGTAGAATATCCCACCGTTGAGGCTGCTGACGCCTGGAAACCTGAAGATGCAGGACTTGCCGGCTACCTGAATGATGAAGTGACAAAAATCCCCGGCCAGAGCATGGGCGCGTACTGGACAGCCACAAGACTGCATCATGCAGAAAATTCCTGATGCGGCTTCCCGATGAAGCCGCTGATAAAAAATCCGGGCAGACGCCTTTTCGGTGTCCGCCCGGATTTTTCTGTGTTTCATTCTGATTTCTTATGTCAGATTAAACGTCTTACGGTCTGAATGGTCTGATGTGTCGCACTGCTGATGCAGATACCCAGCTGCTCGTTTGCCGCATTGACGATCTGTCCTCCGCCGATGTAGATGCCTACATGACCGGAATAAACGATGATATCGCCCGGCTGAGCCTCGGAATACGAAATGCCGACTCCTGAGGATGCCATCGCATAGGATGTTCTCGGGAGGCTGATGCCGAAGTGTGCGAATACCGCCTGCGTAAATCCGGAGCAGTCACATCCGTTTGTCAGGGAAGTTCCGCCCCATACATACGGGTTGCCGATAAACTGTTCTGCGTATGCCACGATCTGTGAACCAAGTGAAGAATCATAGCTTGCAGAAGAAGCTGTATCGGAAGATGCCGTCGATGAACCTGTATTCGACGCTGTGCTCTGTGAAGCAGAAGACGTGTTCTGCGATGCAGAAGCGGTCTGTGTCGACTGCGAAGTTCCTGCGTACTGCGATGCCGAATTATCTGTGGCTGCTGTTGCCGCCGAATCCGTCACGCCGGTTGTCTGAACGGTCTGCGCCTGCTTTGTCTCGGCCGCCTGCTGTGCCGCCGCAGCTGCCGCTGCTGCCGCCGCCTGCTCTGCCGCTTCTCTTTCAGCCTTCTGCTGTTCGAGTTCGGCGATTTTTTCGTTCTGCTCTTCAATCAGTGCCTGATACTGCTCCGCCATGGAGTTCGCATCACTGATCTGCTGATCTGTGTTATCCGACTGTGTCTGTGCCTGACTGAGCAGATCCTCGAGATGAGCCTTTCCCTCTTCCTGCTCTTTCTTCATAACCTCCAGCGAGGACTTCTGATCAAGCTGCTGCTGTTCAAGCTCGGAAACCTTGTTGGTGATTTCCGTATAGGAATCGAGTGCGTCTCTGTCGTAGTTATAAAGAGAAGCCACATCTGACTCATTATTCATGACAAGTCCGAGCTTCTCATCCGTCAGCAGCAGGTTGACCCAGCCGCCGTTGTCTCCCTCTTCATAGAGGTATTTGATACGCTTGGAAATGCCCTCTTCCTGATTTTTCTGTTCCTGTCTCGCATCCTTCAGATCCTGCTGGGTCTGAGCGATCTTATCCTCAGTATCGGAAATCTGATCGTCAAGAGAATTGATGCTTGCAATGGTTGTCACCAGCTGTGCATTGTAGTCATCAATCTGATCTGTCAGGGCCTGCTTCTGTGCCTCCAGATCTGAAATCTGTGCTTCCAGATCGGCCAGATCACTGTTTGTCTCTTCCTGCTGTGACTGAATATATGCGATGTCATCATCTTCATCCGCGAAAACGTTGAATGGCTGTGCCAGCAACATCATCGCGGAAAGACTGACTGCGGTTGTCTTTAATAATCTTTGCTTCATTCTTACCTCCATTTGAACCAACTGACCCCTCAAATGACGTAATAATTATGACACAGTTTTCTTAACACAATCACAATATTATCACAAGATCTTATTAAAAACAACCTTAATATATTTCATTTTTATTTAATTTTTGATATCGGATGGTTCAGCAGATCCTCGGAAGGCCCTCTCCGCGCAGCACGTCGATACTTCTCTCGCCGCCGACTGCTGTTCTCAGGATCACATCGCCGGGCTGTGCCTGCGTTGATTTTTCCTCCGCTGCTCCGGCTGCATGTCCGATCACCTGTGCGTTTTCACCGTAGACGGAACCGCGGATGATCTCCAGTGCGCGGTCCTCATCCTCCCGCGCCACGATACAGATCATCTTTCCTTCGTTGCCCATGTACAGAGGATCCAGGCCCATGATGCCGCAGAAATCACGGACGGCCGGCCGCACCGGAATGCTTTCGTCGCGGATCAGAAAAATCTTTCCGGAAGCCCCGGCAAGTTCTTTGAGAACGGTTCCGAGTCCTCCGCGCGTGATGTCACGCATCGAATGAACCTTCACACCGGAGGTGATCAGCTTTCCGACCATGTCGACCAGCGGAGCATTGTCGCTCTCCGTACTGACATCAATATCCATTCTTGCACCGAGAATCGTCGCATGGTGATCGCCCAGCGTCCCCGAAACAATGATCGCATCACCGGGCTGTGCCTTCGCTGCAGAGACATCGACGGAAACCGTCTTCCCCGACGCGTCTTTCCATCCGTCCATCAGCCCGCAGCCCGCCGTATTGATATAGATCTCCGGGGTTTTTCCCGGACTTCCCTCGACCACTTTCGTGTCACCGGCTACGATCCGGACACCGGCCTCTTTCGCCGTCTCCGCCATCGAGTGTGCCACTCTCTTAAGAAAAGAAAACGTCACGCCCTCGCCGAGAATGAAGCCGGCGGTCAGATATGCCGGTCTGCTCCCGCGCATCAGGAGATCATTGACCGTGCCGCAGACCGCAAGCCGACCGATATCTCCGCCTTTGTAAATCTGCGGCGTGACCACAAAGCTGTCCGTCGTCAGTGCCACTCTGGCGCCGGCGTCCACAACCGCGGCATCATCCATCTCGTCATGAAACTCTTTTTCAAAAATCTCCCCGATCAGCTCTCCGGTTGCGCTTCCGCCGCTGCCGTGCGCCGTTGTGATTACTTTTTCCATTCTTTCCTCCTGCCCTCAGTCTCTTCTCCCTGCCGTCAGATAGGTGAAGCAGCTTCCCTCCTGAGATACCATGCAGGCGCCCTGCGGCGTCATCGGCGTACATACCTTTCCGAAAAGCGGGCATTCCCGCGGCCGGACCCGTCCTGTCAGCACCTCGCTGCAGCGGCACGCCGGATTGGCCTGCCGGTCCTCCGTCAGATCAAAGCTTCCCGCATCATACTCCCTGTATGGCTCACGCAGCACCCGGCCGGATCCCTCGATCATGCCCAGGCCCCGCCATACCGCAGGTGCGGGTTCGAAATATCTGTCTGTCAGGGTCTGTGCTTCTCTGTTGCCCTCACGGGAAACCACCATCGGGTAATAATTTTTCACCACGCCCTTTCCGCAGTTTTTCACGATACCGGTAATCGCAATCAGAAGTCCCTGACCGCTGAAACCGGCTACGCCGAAAGGAATGCCATACTTCTCTGCCAGCGGCTCATATGCCGCATACCCGGAAACCGTGCACACATGTCCCGGCGCAAGAAAACCGTTGACCGGTGCGCCGTCCCCGCAGAGTTTTTCAACCACCGGGGGCATCGTCTTCAGTGCCGTAAGCAGACGGACGTTGGTGATTTTTTTCTCCGTCAGCTCCTGCATCAGCAGTGCATAGACCGGCGTCGTCGTCTCGAAGCCCACGGCGGCAAAGACAAAAATCGTCTCCGGCTCTTTCTCTGCCATCGGGATGATGTCCATCGGCGAGTAGACCATCGCCACGCGCGCGCCCTTTCCTCTTGCGGAAGCCAGGCTCTCCCCGCTTCCCGGCACACGGATCAGGTCGCCGAAAGTCACCACGCAGTGGCCTTTCATGCCGGCCAGACTGATCAGCCTGTCTATATAGGAAGAAGGTGTCACACAGACCGGGCAGCCGGGACCCGAAATCAGATGAATCTTCGGCGAGAGCAGTGACGGAATGCCGTTCTTTGCGATCGCTGCCGTATGGCTCCCGCAGATTTCCATGATATTCATTTCCGGTCCGTCATAGTTTTTCAGAAAACGCTTTACCGAATCCAGATCCGCCATCTCAGACCTCGTCCATTTCCCTCAGAAGCTCGTCAATTTCATCCGCTTCCGATTCACTTAACTTCTGCATAATGCAGCCCGCATGCACCAGTACCCTGTCACCCGGTTTTACGCTGACAAGTCCTGTTCTTGCATCGAGTATATTTCCCGAAAAATCAACCTTTGCGGTGTTTGTTTTCTCATCCGTACGGATCACCGTTCCGGGCAGTGCCACACACATAATCTCACCTGTTTCTGAAAATGCTGATGCAGACCCCCGCCCGGCAGTTTATGCCACCGGCATGGGTCTGCTGTCCATCTGCTGTTACCGGCCTTCCGGCCGCGTACTCATGCGTTCACGGCTTTCAGACAAATCGCACAGGACGGTCTGCCAGAAAAATCTGCCCCAGGGCAAGACCTCCGTCTCCCGCCGGAACCAGACTGTTCTGCCACACTTCTGTTCCTGTCTTTTGTAAACTCTCCAGCACGCCTCTGTCAAGGATTCTGTTCTGAAAAGTACCGCCGGACAGCACGACCGAAACCTTACCCTTCTGTCCGGCCGCCTGCTCCGATCCACCGGTTCCATCCGATCCACCGGTTCCATCCGATCCGCCGGTTCCATCCGATCCGCCGGCTTCATCCGATCTGCCGGCTTCATCCGATCCGGAATCCGGCTTCGAACCGGAAACCGCCTCCGGGTCGGAATCCGCCTCAGTCTCCGCTCTCTCACACGCGCCTGCAGTCTCCACAGCACGGATGATTCTGTCCGCCATACCGGCTGTCACATCCGTCAGCCATGTGTGAAAAGCGGCAGCGCATAAGGCCTGCGTCTCTTTCGTCAGTCCGGCGCCGGACAGATATGCCGCAAGCTCCGCGATCATCCGGACGCTGTCGATGACCTGTCTTCCCTCATATGACACAAAATACTGATCTGCTGCACCGAATCGTCCCGATGCACCAGATCGTTTCGATGCGCCGGATCGTCCCGATGCGCTGAACCGTTTCGACACGCCGGCATGGCCGCAGACTTTCGAAATGCCGGCGGCCGCCGACTGCTCCAGCAGAATCGGACACTCTCCTTCATAGGAATTGAACCGGCAGATGCCGGTCAGTGCCGCCACAGCGTCAAACAGTCTGCCCATGGATGTCGATGTCACCGCATGGATCCCGTGATCGAGTCCGGCTGTCACCATGCTGAATTTACGGCGCGCATCATCCTGATCGTCCGGATATTTTCTGTCCTTCCCTGCGGGCGAAAATCCCGCTGCCATGAGAAAGGCATCTTCCGCCTCCTGCTTCGTGAGAAAGGAACGCCTTACCGCTTCACGAAGATACGCGATCAGTGATTTTTCCGCATCGCGTGCCGCATCATCTCCGGCCTGCATCAGCACAGGGGTCAGACTGGCCGCTCTCGTGACACGGATCCCATCTTCTTCCGCTTCACGTCTCCGGTCTTCTTCGATCAGGAAAAATTCACTGCCCCAGACGGTTCCGTCGGTCCCGTATCCTGTCCCGTCATAAATGATGCCGAGAACCGGAAGGGAGAGGCCGTGCTCAGCAATCACCGAGCAGGCATGCGCCAGATGATGCTGACAGGTTTTCCTGTCGGCGAACCGCGTCTTTGATGACCAGTACCCCGGATGCGCGTCCACCACGGCTTTTACCGGATGAATATCCAGCAGTTTTTCCATATGGGAAAAGGCTTCTTCTCTCTTGTGCCGGCAGCTTATCTCATCCAGGTCACCGAAGTGGCCGCTGAGGTAAGCCATGTTCTTTCTACCCAGCGCAAAGACTGACTTCAGATCTCCTCCCGCGGCAAAGGTGTCCTGCTTCAGCCGGATTTTCATCGGTACGGGAAGCGGGACGATGCCGCGCGCACGTCTCATGACCTGTGTCAGGCTTCTTCCGTCATCAAGCCGCAGTACCTGAAAAATCGAGTCGTCGAGCGGATTTACAATCTTTCTGTTATGACTCAGCATAAAATCAGGAAAGCCTTCCTTCAGATATGCCGCCATAATGTCAGGGTCTGCGATAATCGGTTCATTCCCCCGGTTGCCCGAAGTCATAACCAGCGGACTGACCTCATCCAGCAGCAGTATCTGCAGCGGACTGCACGGAAGCATCGCTCCGATCCGGCTGCTGTCGCCGCAGATCTCCTCCGGGAGATTTTTTGTCCCTCCTCTTTCCAGAAGAACGATCGGACGGGCAGATGACCTGAGCAGTTTTTCTTCTTCATCCGAGACCCGGCAGTATGCTCTGAGTTCCTGCATATCCCGGAACATCACTGCCAGCGGCTTCTTTTCGCGGTTTTTAAAATCACGCAGCCGCGCCGCCGCTTCTCTGCTGTCCGCACGGAAGGCAAAATGGAAACCGCCGATATCCAGAACCGCACCGACCTTTCCTGTTTTCAGGTCAGCCACAGCCGTCTTCAGCGCCTCTTCCCCGGAACAGACAGCCGGTTTATCAGCCTCTTCTCCGGAGCAGACAGCCGGTTTATCAGCATCTTCCGCGGAGCAGAACGCCGGTTTGTCAGCATCTCCCGCGGAGCAGAACGCCGGTTTATCCTCGAATGCTTCTGCCGCAGCGGCGCCCGAAGGCGTATAGATCAGCTCCGGTCCGCAGTCATGACAGCTGACCGTCTGTGCGTAATGCCGCCTGTCGGAAAGTGTTGTATATTCAGCGCGGCAGCTGTCGCACATCGGAAAGATATCCATGGTCGTCGTTTCACGGTCATACGGCACCGCTTTCATAATAGAAAATCTCGGTCCGCAGCTTTTACAGCTGATAAAAGGATAGCGGTATCTCCTGTTGGCCGGGTCACGCATTTCACGGACACAGTCCGGGCAGACCGTAATATCCGGCGGAAGGATCCTCACCTCATCCTCTGAGCGGCTGCTCGGCAGGATAACAAAGTTCTCCCTGGCCTGCTTCCCACGAAAAAGAGCAGCGCCCGCCTCTTCGGCACGGTCCTGCTCCCTCCGTCCGCTGTGAATTTGCCTGATCTCAATGCCGGAAATCATGGATCCTGCCGGCGCCTCCGTGCGGACATCCCCCACGAAGCTTCTGATTCTGTCTTCATCAGCGAAGGCATCGATGATCACGATGCCCCCGCTGTTTCTCACATTTCCACTGATATGATCCCGTTCAGCAAGTTCCCTGATGAACGGACGGAATCCGACGCCCTGGACCAGTCCGCGGACCGTGATCCGATACGCCTTCATACCTTCTCTCCGGCTTTTACCGCATCTGCAGACTTCTTCTCTGCGGCCGCCGTCTCCGGTTTCTGCGCTGCAGGCGCTGCTGCCGGCTTCTGAGCTGCCGCAGCTGCTGCCTCAGGCTTTTTCGCTGCGGGCGCTGCTGCCGGCTTCTGAGCTGCTGCAGCTGCTGCCTCAGGCTTTTTCGCTGCGGGCGCTGCTGCCGGCTTGCCTGCTGCTGCCGCCGGCTTCGGAGGTTCCGGCGGTCTCACGAATTTATCGATCTGCTTCGTTCCGTCCGGTTCCGTGTAGCCCGGCACAATGTGCAGGCATTTCTTCGGACACTTCATCGTGCAGTAACCGCACTGCACGCAGTCCATACGGTTGATCTCCCAGGTTCTTGCCTTCCGGTCTACCTTGATCGCGCCGGACGGGCAGTTCAGCGCGCAGAGCGTACACGAAATGCACTTATCAATCTCAATTTCAATGTGGCCTCTGCTGCCCTCGGGAAAATCGATCGGCTCGGCAGGATATTTTGTCGTAACCGGTTTTTTGAACAGGTTGGCAAGCATTGTGCCCTTAAATGACATAATTCCCATTTTTCAAGCCTCCTTACCGCTCCGTGCAGCTGATGCACGGGTCAATGCTGACAACCAGAATGCCTACATCGGCGTAATTCGCGCCCTGAAGCATCTTGCAGAGAGCCGGCAGGTTGGCAAAGGTAGGGGTACGGATTCTGAACCGGTTGAGGAACCTGGTATTCTCACCGTGAACATAATAGATGGCCTCGCCTCTCGGCTGCTCAATCCTGACCATGGCCTCGCCGTTCGGCATGCCCTTCACCGGTACATTCAGATCTCCCGCCGGCAGCATATCCAGTGCCTGACGGACAAGCTGAATCGACTGGAAAATCTCCTTCGTTCTTACCAGAATCCTCGCGTAGCAGTCGCCCTCCGTCGAAATGATCGGCTCAAAATCAAGCTTTCCGTACGCTTCATATCCGGTCAGTCTCATATCGTATTTCAGTCCGCTGGCTCTGGCGAACGGTCCGGCGGCGCCGAGATCATGCGCCTCCTGTTTCGTCAGCACACCGATACCTCTCGTTCTCTTCTGGACAGAGGCGTCACCGAAGAACGTCTTCTCGACATTCTTCATATCCTCTTCGATCTTGTCGAGATTGTCTTTGATATAGCGGATCTGATCCTCATTCAGATCGCGGTGTACGCCGCCGACCTGGTTTACAGAAAAAATCAGTCTGCCGCCTGTTGTGTGCTCCAGCATATCCAGCACATGCTCACGGATTCTCCAGCACTCATAGAAAAGGCTCTCGAAACCAAAGGCATCGGCTGTCAGTCCCATCCAGAGCAGATGGGAGTGCATTCTCGCAAGCTCCATCCAGATCGTGCGGAGGAATCTGGCTCTCTCCGGCACTTCCACGTTCATGATCTGCTCCACTGCCTCGCAGTATCCCATGCCATGGCCGAAGGAACAGATGCCGCACGTTCTCTCGGCGACATATACCATCTCATTAAAATCTCTCTTTTCCACCAGACCCTCAAGTCCTCTGTGGATAAATCCGATATTCGGGATTGCCTCTTCGACGACTTCATCCTCTACGACGAGGTCCAGATGGATCGGCTCCGGAAGCACCGGATGCTGGGGGCCGAAAGGAATGACACTTTTCTTTCCCATTATTCGCCGCCTCCTTCTTTTTCATCTTTTTTATGAATAATCCTGATTCCGGCGCCGTCCGCCTGTTCGCCTGCGGCCTTCTGATCAGCCGGTGCCGGCGTGGCTTCGCCGCCTTCTGCCGTTTCACTGATATCCGGCATATGCGCTGCTTCTTCTGCTGCAGCACGGATTTCCTCTGCTTCAACTTCCTTGGCTTTCTTCGCCTTCTTGTTCAGCAGCGGCTCCTTCTCGTTGATCCGGTAGAACCTTCCGTGATAATCTCCGTCGATCATCTCAATGGACAGACCGAAAAGCTCCGACATTTCATTCTCATAATAATTGGCATAAGGATACGAGTCGCAGATGCTGGGGATCGTCTCATTGAGGCCCACCATCACCCGCACATTTGTCATCTCATATGTATCATCATCCGTGAAGGAATACAGCACCTCATACTGATTATTTACCGCCGCGCAGCAGATCTGAATCAGTCTGAGATTCTGCTGACGCTTGCGCATCACGGTGACCAGAAGCTCACTTAAAGGAATATCTTCATACTTCTGAACAGGATTGATCACTGTCATGATTTTTCTCCTTTCCGCTCGAGCTTCTGCTTTTTCATCAGCGCATCATGCTCCTCCGATCTCTTCTGGAAGAGATCCCTTGCCTTGATGATGCCGTCGATGATCGACTGCGGTCTCGCAGCGCATCCGGGCACATAAATATCAACCGGAATCACCTTGTCAGCGCCGCCCATAATGTTGTAGCAGTCCTTGAATACACCGCCGGTGCAGGCGCAGATGCCCACAGCCACCACCACCTTGGGTCTCGGCATCTGATCATAAAGCTGTTTTACTACCGGCGCGTTCTGCGCATTGATGCCCCCTGTGATCAGCAGAATATCTGCCTGCATGGGATCACCAGTATTCTCCACGCCGAGACGCTCCGCGTCATAGACCGGCGTCATGGACGCCAGCACTTCAATATCGCATCCGTTGCAGCTGGATCCGTCATAGTGAAGGATCCAGGGCGAACGTTTTACCTGAGTCATTGATTTTTCCTCCGAACCGCCGTCATACAACCATCAGAATAATCAGGTTGACACCGGCGCAGATAAGCGTAACTGCCCATGAAAGAATAAGCATATCCTTCCATTTCAGGCGCGCGCAGGTATTATCGATCAGTATTTCCAGAAAATACACAAGAAGAATCACGATCACAGCAGCCAGAATGCTGATCGGACTGCTGTTCAGAATGAAGGTGGCCACGACGGCAAGCATGAGGATGTTCTCATACCATTCCGTGATCTCGAAATAAGCCAGATTCTTCGCGCCCATCTCCGTCGTGATACCTTTGACCAGCTCCTGATGAGCGTGCGTCGACTGCGCCGTATCAAACGGCGACTTGCGCATTTTGACCGTAAGAATGAAAACGAAAGCCACGAAAAATCCGGGCAGCTTCACGATCGCACTGATCGGCTGGGAAATAATCGTTTCAACATTGAATGTTCCGGTTGCCAGATAAAATCCGACCGCTGCCAGCAGCATGGCAGGTTCAACTGCCATATCCTGCACCAGTTCTCTCTGCGCGCCCATGGAGCTCATGGGCGAACCCGTCACAACTGCTGCCAGATACAGGAAAACAGACGAGGTCGTCAGGATGAAGAAGACCATCAGCATATCCACGCCCGCAAAGAACAGACAGCCGGTGATCACGGTAAGTACCATATAGGATGTGATCAGGAATCCCTGTGCCCGGTCAACGCCGATGACCTGCTTTTTCAGAAGCTTCGCCACATCATACAGCGGCTGGAGTACAGGCGGTCCCACACGGCGCTGCATGCGCGCGGAGATTTTTCTGTCAAAACCAACAAGAAGCGCGCCCAGAAACGGCGCAGCAATCACATAAAGAATGACCAGTATCACACTTTTTGTCGTCATACCGCGCCTCCCAGAACCATGGCGATCATAACAACGATAACCGCCGTCGAAATAATCTCACTCGGCATCATCAGCCGACGCTGACCGAATACCGACTTGAAATACAGATTGGAAACCACAAGCTTCTTCTCATTGCCGAACGAATCAACAAATCCGTCGTTCTTTCCTGTATTGATACCGTTCATATAGGAAAGTTTAATGTTCATCGCCATGCTCTTGTTTCTCAGGTACGCAAAAATCGGCACCGCGAAGAAGAACAGGATCAGCAGAACCAGCAGATACAGCACGCCGTTGGAAATTACCTGTTCATATCTGCCGAAGAGCTCGGAAACAAGCGGGTCCACGTAAATGCCCGAAAGAAGCGGGAACAGTGCGCAGATGGCAATCATCATCACCGTATGAACGGTGAGGGAAACCATCTCGTTCTTTCTCGTGATATCTTTCACCACAGGCTTTGAAGATCTCATGATCAGTTTGCCGAGCCACTTGGTCCAGTAGAAGGACGTGGTCGCTGAACCGAAGACGATGAAGAATACCAGAATAATATTTCTCTCATCGACAGAGGCCTTCAGTGCTGCCCACTTGGAAATCAGCATACCGAACGGTGCGAGATACATGCCGCAGATACCGATAAACATGATAATGGCAAGCTTCGGCAGTCTGTAAAGCAGTCCCTGCATCTCCTCAAGGTCTCTGGAGTGAAGCGCATTCTCCGTTGCTCCGACATCCTGGAACAGAAGCGACTTGCTGATCGCGTGGAAAATCATCAGGAAGACGCCGGCCCAGATGGTCTCAGGTCTTCCGACGCCCGCGCACGCAACCATCAGTCCGAGGTTCGAGATGGTGGACATGGCAAGCACCTTCTTCGCATCGCTCTGTGCGATCGCCATGAAGGACGCCGCCAGGAAGGTAAAGCCGCCGATAAAAGCGACCATGTTGCCGCTGAGCTTGCCGCTCATGGCAGGTGACAGACGGAACAGCACATAGATGCCCGCCTTGACCATCGTCGCACTGTGCAGCAGTGCCGATGAAGGTGTAGGCGCAACCATCGCGCCGAGCAGCCACTTGGAAAAAGGAAGCTGCGCAGCCTTGGTCAGCGCCGCAAAGGCAATCAGTGTCACGGCAACCATCGCTGCCGGTTTGTACATCTGGCCATACACCACCAGTTCCTGCAGGTCCGTATTTCCTGCATCCAGGGCATAGTAAATAATGCCTGCCGCCAGCGCGCACCCGCCGAGCAGGTTCATCCACAGAGCCCGGAACGAGTTCGTAACGGCTTCCTCCAGCTGTGTGTAACCGATCAGGAGGAACGAGCAGACAGATGTCGTCTCCCAGAAAAAGTCGATCCACAGAAGATCTGACGAAAGCACGAAACCGAACATTGCACCGAGGAACAGAAACAGAATGCAGAAAAAGTAATATCTTCTGTCCCGGATGTTCGTATGGTAATGCTGATATCCGTGCATGTAGCCGACCGCATAGATAACGATCAGGCTGCCGATGATGCCGACAATCAGACACATGAGGATCGACAGATGATCTACGTAGATCCTCTTGTACTCATCCATCTCCGGGCCCGCGATCTCGAGCCAGGCGATGCCGATTGTCGGAACGATGGACAGAAGGCTGATATACCACCTTCTGTTTTTCACGCAGAGAACCGTCACCACACACATGAGAACGATTTCCGCGATGAGAATAATCCTGTCGGCTGCCTCTGTGTTCACATAGAGTTCAACCGGCTTCGCACCACCTGCGATCCAGCTTACACACAAAAAAACAGACGCCGCCATGATAATGGCCGCGCTCACGTATGCTACCGCGTTGCGTACCTTATTGACTCTGATGCAGAACATCAGCAAAGCTACGACAAACGGGAAGCATATTAAAAACGGTATGACTTCCATGAAAGGGTTCCTCCTGCAGTCCCTGCTTTCTCCGCGCCCTTCTTCGGCGCTTCGAAAAAAATTTTACCCTTCAGATGCCCTGCGGATATATTCCGTGGTACTCCCGAAAAAAATCCTGTAAAGCATCCTTACGATGGTTTATATTATATAATATCCTGCACAAAATAGATAGTATTTTTATTAACAAACTTTCAGATCTGGTTACTGTATAAAGCCGTCGTCAAGCAGGCGTTTTTTGGGCATGCAAAGCATGCACATAAAACTGCATGCTTGAACGACGCTAACATGTATGAGCATGGAGCGATGCGATAGCATCGCGAGAATGCGAATATGCGCGGGCAGTGAGCCGCATCCGCACACACGAAGTGTGATGCGGTGAGGCGAACGCCGCGTCAGACCGACAAAGTCGGTCACATGTGACAGCTGCGAGAGTTGCGAAGCAACGAAGCAGCTGGCTTTATACAGTATGTGGCTCAGCCACAGCCGCTCGCAAAGGGAAATACGTCTGCAGGAGAAAAACAGACAGGAAAAGAACAATGCACGAACTGAGTTATGTAATGAGCCTGGCAAAGCAGGCAGCCAATGCCGCAGAACAGAATCATGCCGCAAAGGTGGAGGCAGTATCCGTCTCCATCGGCGAAATGACAGGACTTGTGCCTGAATATATGGTGCGTTACTGGTCCTCTGCCGTGAAGAATACGGTTCTTGACGGTTCCGAACTCCGGGTCACTCTGGTCCCGGTTGAGATCCGGTGTGCGCAGTGCGGAGATACCTATCACCCTTCTGCAGAAAATGAATACCTCTGTCCACGATGCCGTACCGCCAGAGGAAGGCTCCTGCACGGCAGAGAATTCATGATCGACTCCATCACAGTAGATGACGAAGAAGACCCGGAAAGTCCGGAAGATCCGTAAGATCTGATAAATCGGAATAACATTGAAGGAAATCCTGAAAAGCTTCCATAAAGCCATGTTCAGCCCATGACCCTTATTTTCGCATGCAGCATATTCAGCACACGTTTCTTGTCGGCGCTCCATGCCGGGGCAATCAGAAGCTTCTTCGGACCATCTCCGGTCATACGGTGAATCACCGTCGTTTCCGGCAGAATCGACAGGCATGCTGCAACGAGATCCGTATACTCCTCCATCGACATCTTCAGAAAATCTTCCGGCACCGCGCTGTATTCCCGTGCCATTTCCGTTCCTTTCAGGATATGCAGCAGCTGAAGCTTGACGCCGGACAGCGGCGGATCCAGCTGTGACAGGTACCGTACCGTGTCCAGCATATCTTCCCGCGTCTCCCCCGGAAGTCCCAGAATCACATGAACAATCACACTGATGCCCATTGCCGTGAGGTTCCGGTATGCCTCCTCAAAAACCGGGAGATCATATCCACGGTGAATGCGCCTCGAAGTTTTTTCATGAATGGTCTGAAGACCCAGCTCGATCCATACCGGTTTGATCCGGTTCAGATCCCGTATCATGGCAAGCATTTCCGGCGGCAGACAGTCCGGCCTTGTTCCGAGGGACAGAATCACGATTTCCGGACGGCTGACTGTTTCCGTATAGAGCTTCCTGAGCCGTTTCTCATCTCCCCACGTATTCGTATACGACTGAAAATACGCGATATATTTCCTCTGATCCGGAGGAATCGACGCCGGAATCTTCGCGTCCACTCTCTGCCTCGCCAACCGTATCTGTTCATCAACCGGAAGGAACGGTGCGGCAAAATCGCCCGAGCCGCCTTCAGAACAGAACGTGCATCCGCCGGTACCGATCGTTCCGTCCCGGTTCGGACAGGAACACCCGGAAGAAAGGGCGAGCCTGTAGATTTTCTGACCGTATCTCTGTTTCAGATATTCTGATACCGTGATCAACCGTTATTCTCCCGTAAATTTCTCTGCAGCACCTGCCTCACGATCTGCATCTCCGCAAAACGTGCCTCACGATCTGCATCTCTGCAGCATGCGCCTCACGATCTGCATCTCCGCAGCACGCGTCTCACGATCTGCATCTCCGCAGCACCCGCCGCACGATCTGCATCTCCGCAGCAACAGCCTCACAGTACCGGCTCTTTCGGCAGAATGATTCATAAAGGGCCGGTATGGCATCAGGTGCCACACCGGCCCGTATAATCAGAAATTTATCGGCCATGATCAGATGCATACCCTGCTGCGTCTGTCCTGTGGCTGCATGATCAGGTTACGTTGAACCGGAAGATGATCACATCTCCGTCCTGCACCACGTAGTCCTTTCCTTCCATGCGCACCAGGCCCTTCTCGCGGGCAGCCGCATAGGAACCCGCTTCCAGCAGATCCCTGTAATTGATCGTCTCCGCCTTGATAAATCCACGTTCAAAGTCAGTGTGGATTTTTCCGGCCGCCTGCGGCGCTTTCGTACCGATTTTGATCGTCCAGGCTCTCGTCTCGTCCTCTCCGCCGGTCAGGAAACTCATGAGACCCAGCGTGCGGTAGGAAGCCTGGATCAGCTTGTCCAGACCTGACGACTTCACGCCGAGATCCTCAAGAAACATCTCCTTGTCCTCGTCAGACATGTCGGCCATCTCAGCTTCAATCTCCGCGCAGACAACGAAAACCTCGCTGTTCTTCTCCGCGGCGATTTTTCTCACAGCCGCCACATGCGGATTGGATGCTCCGTCGTCAGCCAGGTCATCTTCCTTGACATTGGCTGCATAGATCACCGGCTTTGCCGTCAGCAGGTTCAGCTCGCCGAACGCCGCCTTCACCTCATCGTCATCCTTATATTCGCTCATGTCGAAGGAAATGGCGTCTTTACCGTTCTCCAGATGCTCCTTCAGTTTGTTCAGCATCTCGAGTTCCTTGATGGCAGCCTTGTCCCCGATCCTCGCCGCACGCGTCGTCTTCGAGATCCTTCTCTCCAGCACCTCCAGATCGGCAAAAATCAGCTCGAGGTCGATGGTCTCAATATCTCTGGCCGGATCCACGCTTCCGTCCACATGGATCACGTTCGGATCATCAAAGCAGCGAACCACATGGACGATGGCATCGCACTCACGGATGTTTGCCAGGAACTGGTTGCCGAGGCCTTCGCCCTTCGACGCGCCCTTTACCAGGCCCGCAATGTCGACAAATTCAATAACAGCAGGCGTAATCTTTTTTGAGTGAAAAAAATCTCCGAGCAGTTTCAGCCGTTCATCCGGAACAGGAACGACACCCACATTCGGATCGATCGTGCAGAACGGATAATTCGCCATTTCGGCGCCCGCCTGTGTCAGTGCATTAAACAAAGTAGATTTGCCTACGTTGGGCAGGCCGACGATACCTAGTTTCATATTATCTTATATCTCCTTTAAAAACCTTTATTTTATGCAATGTCATTAACTTAAGAATCTCCATATGTAGTGAGAAAAATAACTAATATTAGTTCCACTATATACAGCTTTATGCTATTCTCTGTAGTGAGAAAAGAGGTTGGCATAAAGCATGTTTATCA
>Ga0256406_1001885_pt1 | contig 31953 bp, 27 predicted proteins | sample RumenRJG_03DNA_FD_185986 | JGI IMG/M metagenome (GOLD analysis project Ga0256406, IMG submission 185986) | Bovine rumen microbial communities from Lethbridge, Alberta, Canada - RJG_03 | ecosystem: Host-associated > Mammals > Digestive system > Stomach > Rumen | place: Canada: Alberta | collected... | reverse complement strand
TGTATGGTTGTTTCTAGTCAACTCAATTATACCAAAGGCACAGCGTCTATGCCTTTTTAATTGCCTACATTATTGAGTTTTCAAGGTTCAACACACCTTTTGAGTGTGGGAAGTTTTAGTTATTTACAATTATTTACAATCGTATTTTCACCACACAACGAGATAAAACACGCTGCGCGAGTTTTATCTCTCTATCGCGGCGCTCGCCGCACACGAATACTTTGCATTCGGCTGCGGCTCACTGTTCGCTTAAAAAAAGGGGCTGGAAAATCCAGTCCCTTATCTCTTATATAAAACTGGAAAATCCAGTCCCTTATCTCTTTTATAAAAAAGTCTCTCACCCCTCCCAACTCCATGCGGCAGGGATTTTATTCGTACGTTAACAGTACCCGTAAAAGTAAGATTTTGATGTTATTCAATAAGCATGGCATCCCCGAAACTGAAAAAGCGGTATTTTTCCTGCACGGCTATTTTGTAGGCGTTCATGATGTGCTCCTTCCCCGCAAAAGCCGATACCAGCATGATCAGTGTAGACTCGGGAAGATGGAAATTCGTGATCAGCCCGTCCATGATCTTGAATTGATAGCCGGGGTAGATAAAGATATTGGTCCAGGCACTGCCGGGCTGAAGAATTCCGTTCTCATCCGTCGCAGATTCCAGTGTACGGCAGCTGGTGGTCCCTACACAGATCACCCGGCCGCCGGCCGCCTTCGTTTCGTTGATAATCTTCGCCTGATCCGGCTCCACAATATACAGCTCCGAATGCATCTGGTGCTTCGTCACATCCTCCACCTTCACCGGACGGAAGGTTCCGAGCCCGACGTGAAGGGTGACATGCGCGATCTTCACTCCCTTATCCTGAATCTGCTGCAGCAGCTCTTTTGTGAAATGAAGTCCCGCCGTAGGCGCTGCCGCAGAACCGTCATTTTTCGCATAAACGGTATTATAGCGGCTGCGATCCGTAAGCTTGTGCTTGATGTATGGCGGCAGCGGCATTTCGCCCAGCCTATCCAGAATCTCTTCAAAAATTCCTTCATAATGGAACTGAATAAACCGGTTTCCATCTTCCGTCACATCGACAACCGTCCCGGTCAGAATTCCCTCATGACCAAAGACAAGCTCGGTTCCTACCTTGCACTTTCTTCCCGGCTTAACCAGTGTCTCCCAGATATTGTCTTTTTTTCTGGTTAAAAGCAACACCTCGATGAGCGCGCCGGTATCCTTCTTCGTCCCATAGAGCCGGGCCGGGATGACCTTCGTATCGTTGATCACCAGACAATCCTTATCCGTCAGATGATCGATCACCTGCGTAAAGTGCTCGTGCCGCACTTCTCCGGTTTTTCTGTCCAGACACATCAGTCTCGAGGAGCTTCTGTCCTCCAGAGGATCCTGCGCGATCAACTCCTGCGGCAGATCATAATAAAAATCACTTGTTTTCATCGGCATGTTCCTTCTTCTCCTTCTGAACGCCGGCTTCTGACGGGCGTTTATAAAAGCTGTGGTAATACTTTTCCGGGTAAAAGACCTGATCCGAAGCCGTCAATATACCCTTCCCGTCCTTCACTTCGACGATGCTGACCGCACAATTCATCGGGACTCCTCCGTGCCAGAAATCCGAGGTATCCTCGTACACATTATGGAGAAACGCGCGAATGGCGCATCCGTGCGTGGATACCAGAATCGTCTTGTCCTGAAGCTCCGGATTATGAATCAGTTCCTCATAAAAATCATGCGTTCTCGCCAGGACATCGTGGATGCTTTCACCTTCCGCCGGCGGTACGTAATGATAGGCATCCTCCTGAAATCTCACATAATCCTTCATGGGAATCTGCATCTTTTCCGGATGGTTAATATCACAGCTGAGCCCTTCCCAGATCCCGAAGCCGATTTCCTGTATCCGTGGTTCCCGGATAATCGGGATTCCGCGGTCTCCGACGATAATCTCCGCCGTATGAAGTGCCCGGATCAGGGGGCTCGAATAACAAATGTCGAACGGAACGTCTTTGAGCGCCTTTGCCGTCATCTCTGCCAGCAAAACCCCTTCTTCGTCCAGATCGCTTCCCTTCTGTCCCTGCAGGCGTCTCTCCTTATTCCATGATGTCTCACCGTGACGAATCGCATATATCTTCATTTCTGTCATTCCTCTTTACTGCCGGAGTTCAATGCCAAGGCTTCCCAGTCCGTTCAGGATTTTCTTCATCGCCGATGCGATCTCCGCCTCTTCCAGCGTCTTCTCCTTCGAGCGGAAGGTCAGAGAATATGCCATCGATTTGTGACCGGCCTCAACCTGCTCGCCTTCGTAAATATCAAACAGCTTCAGATCCTCCAGAATCCGTCCGCCTCTCTGGCGAATCATCTTCTCAATCGTCGCCGCTTCGATCTCTTTCGGGACAACCATCGAAATATCGCGGGTCACCGCCGGGAATTTCGCGATTCCCTCGAACTTACGGTCAAAGGATGCAAACGGCAGAACCGAAGGCATATCCAGAACCGCCACATAGGTGCGCTCGCCGATTCCATAATTTTTCTGAACCATCGGATGAACCTCTCCGAGAAAACCGATAACATTTCCATCGTATTTCACAAGCGCCTGACGTCCCGGGTGAAGGAATGGCTTCCCGGCATTTGCGTCATACTCCACACGGTCATGCATTCCGATCTGGCTGAGGAACTCCTCGACAACGCCCTTCATGTCGTAGAAGTCTCCCTTTCCATAGAATCCAAGCGTGAACTGCATTCTCTCGTCCGGCAGCTCGGTCAAGGGCAGCGCCTTCGGAATATAGATGTTGCCAAGCTCGTAGAGACGGACGTCCTTGTTGCGGCGGTTATAGTTCGTCGAGAGCGAGGTCAGCATACCGTTCAGAGAGGTGGTTCGCATGATGGAAAAATCCTCACCGAGTGGGTTTGAAATCTCAATGGCGGTTCTCATCGGATCCTCCTCCGGAATCAGCAGCTTGTCAAAAGCCTTCCGGCTCTCGAAGGAATAACACATTCCCTGAGAGAACCCGCAATATTCCGCAACATCTCTCGCCTTTGCCTCTACCCGGTTCTTAAACGATAATCTTCCGGTCGTCGCTTCTCCGGTCGGGAGCGTCGTCGGAATGTTATTGTACCCGAAGAATCTTGCCACCTCCTCGGCAATATCGCAGGTCCTGTGGATATCCTGGCGGAAGGTCGGAGCCACAATCTCGTTCGTCTTTTCGTCATATGTAAGCTCTACGGACGCCAGGTACTTCAGCTGCTCCTCCGCGGAAAGCTTCGTCCCGAGAAGCTGATTGATTTTCTCCGGTTCGAAAGGAACTCTGGACTCTTCCCTCTTCTCCGGATAAATATCCACAGCTCCTCCAACCACTTCACCGGCGCCGAACTCCTCGATGAGCATGCACGCGCGGTTCATGGCCTCAAGCGCTGTATTCGGATCCAGCCCCTTGTCGAATTTCCTGGACGCATCGGTCTGGTGGCCGATCTTCTTGGACGAAAGTCGGATATTGGTTCCGTCAAAGCAGGCCGCTTCAAAGAGCATGGTATGCACATGATCCGTGATCATGGAATTCTCTCCTCCCATGATTCCGGCAAGACCTACCGCTTTTTCCTCATCACGGATGGTCAGGATGGAGGAATCCAGCGTGTACTCCTTTCCGTCCAGCGTTGTGAATTTCTCACCGTCATCGGCGCGTCTCACAACGATGTGCTTTCCGGAAATCGTATCCAGGTCATAGGCATGCATCGGCTGTCCATATTCTTCCATCACGAAATTTGTGATATCGACAACGTTATTGATAGGACGAATTCCGTTAGAGGCGAGACATCTCTGCATCCATTTCGGGGACGGAGCCAGATGGATGTTCTTTACTACTCTCGCTGTATAGCGCGGACACAGATCCTTATCTTCTACGGTGACCTTGATATAGTCATTCACATCCTCCTGATTACCGGTTTCTTTGATCACCGGAGGACAGAATTTCTTATGGAAGGTTGCCGCTGCTTCGCGGGCAATTCCGATCACGCTGTAGCAGTCTACGCGGTTTGATGTAATTTCATATTCAAAATTCACATCATGAAGCCCCAGTGCCGCAATCGCATCATCTCCCGGCTTCACCCCGTCTTCCGGTGCGAACTCATACAGACCGCTTTCCGGCGCCTCCGGGTAAAACTCTCTCGAGCTGCCAAGCTCCTCAATGGAGCACATCATTCCATGCGAAGGAACTCCGCGGAGATTTCCGTCTTTGATCTCGATGCCTTCCTCCGGAAGCGCACCGCCGTCGTGGCCTCCCGCAACCTTTCCTCCCGGAAGGACAACCGGTGTCAGCATTCCCTCGTGCGCATTCGGAGCGCCTGTGACAATCTGAATCGTATCCGTTCCGATGTCCACCTGACAGATCACCAGATGATCTGCATCCGGATGTTTTTGGATGGACTTGATCTGGCCGACCACGATATCCTTCAGATTTTTATCCAGCACATCAAAGGTCTCGCACTTCGTTCCGGAAAGAGTCATTCCGTCGAAATACTCCTGAGGGGTGACATCCAGATCCGGTACATATTTTTTTATCCATGAATAAGATGTATTCATTCTCTATCTCCTATATCCAATCAGGGCAATCATTTCATCTTAACAATCATCAGAACTGTTTCAGAAAACGCGCATCATTCTCATACAGAAGGCGCATATCATCGATCTCATACTTCAGCAGAGCGATACGCTCAAGGCCTACGCCAAAGGCAAAGCCCGTGTACGCATCCGGGTCGATTCCGCACATTTCAAGCACATGCGGATGTACCATGCCGCACCCGAGGATCTCGATCCATCCTTCTCCCTTGCAGAAGCGGCAGCCTTTTCCACCGCATTTGAAGCAGCTGACATCCATCTCCGCGCTGGGCTCGGTGAACGGGAAGTGATGCGGACGGAACTTCGTCTTTGTATCCGGTCCGAAGATTTCCTTTGCGAACTCCTCGAGCGTTCCCTTCAGATCCGCAAAGGTAATGTTCTTGTCAATGACAAGGCCCTCAACCTGATGGAAGGAAGGCGAATGTGTGGCGTCCACCTCATCGGCACGGAAAACGCGGCCCGGAGAGATCATCCGGATCGGCAGATTTCCCTGCTCCATTCTTCTGGCCTGTACCGGAGAGGTCTGTGTGCGCAGGACGATATCCTTTGTAATATAGAAGGTATCCTGCTCGTCCTTCGCCGGGTGGTTCGGCGGGATGTTCAGCTTTGTAAAGTTGTATTCGTCATACTCTACCTCCGGTCCCTCTACCACCTCGTAGCCCATTCCGACGAAGATTCTCTCCATTTCTTCCAGGGCAATGGTATTCGGATGGCGGTGTCCGATCTCTGCTTTTTTCGCCGGAAGCGTAACATCAATCGTCTCCCGCTGCATCTTCAGATTCATCTGTTCCATTTCAATCTTCTGCTTTGCTTCCTCGAGCTTTTCCGCGATGGTATCCCTCGCCTCATTGACCATCTGTCCGACCTTCGGGCGGTCCTCAGGCGCAACGTCCTTCATGGATTTCATCAGATTCTTCAGCTCGCCCTTTTTGCCCAGAACATTAACGCGGATCTCGTTCAGAGCATCCGGCGTGTGAACCTTCTGAAGGCTGTCAAGGGTACTGCTGACGATTGCTTCCAGTTTTTCCTTCATTCTTGCATCACTCATGGCTTTTCCTCTCTTTGCTGACCGGCAGAGCCGGCGTGATCTTGTGTATTCTGCGGCACAGCCTGTTTGTTTATACTTATCTGCCATTCCGCCTGCAGGGCACAGGATTTTTCAAATGTACTCCATTACAAAGCGCAACGAGATAAAACACGCTGTGCGAGTTTTATCTCGCTATCGCGACGCTCGCCGCACACGAATACTTCGCATTCGGCTGCGGCTCAATGTTCGCGTAAAAAAACCCCATCCCTGTCGAGGGACGAGGTCATGTTCTCGCGGTACCACCCTGATTCCCGTTTTCTTTCTTTTCTCCGCTCCCGTCTGCAGTTCTGCGGAAAAATAAAAAACGGACACTCCTTGCTGCTGTAACGTGCAGACACGTCTTCTCCTACTTGACCGATTGAATCCTGTGCCATCCCCGAAATTCTCGGCAAACCCCATCGAGACCTGGACAAAGTCAATACATAATACGAAAGGTTGCCTGTCAGACATGCAAACTCTAATATGCCAGATACAGGAGTTCCAGAAGGATCTCAACAAATAACCGGTGTTCAGAAAAGAAGCTCAGACGCGAATCTCTGCCTATACCGGAGCCCGGGAAAACTCGCAGCCAATGATTCTCCCTCTCTGACGGACAATATACACATACATACGTCTTCAACGCTTTTAACTGCCTGTTATTCTATCTTTTCAGGCTGAATGTGTCAAGGGTGAAATACCCGGCGTATAATGGGTGAATGTTTGCAGGACAAAATAAAAGAAATCTAAAAAGGGAGGAGAGCTTCCGCTCTCCTCCGACCCGAAATGTCGTTCCTGCCATTTGACTCCTAGAAAGATCTCTAGGTGGGCAACCGCAAACACACTTTTGCCTTCCTCTGCAAACGGAGGCCTGACAGCCATGCATTGATTTAGGAATCCCGTTTTAAAGTAAATGTAGGTTCATAATAGACAGGGCGTCGAGCACCCCAGGAAAAAACATTTCAACACCATGTGCTTAACAATTATCAGCGTATCTTCCGATCGCTTCATCTAATACGATTATAAATGATTGTTCCGTAATTTTCAATCGTAAAAGAAATCTTTCCGAAGGCTCGCGTCGGGTTACGTTACTGCTCACTCACAACTATGTACGGTAAGGATTTTACAGTCCTGTTGCCATTCGCAAACTGGCTGTAACAAAGTTTTATCCTGATTTTATGAAGCTGCGGAACTCCTCAGGCGCAAGCGCCTTCGTCAGACAGTCCTCGCAATCCACTTCTTGAAGAATTCACGGATAAAACTTTTAACAGCCAGTAATGCTCAGGCAAAGGTACTGTAAAATCTTAGCCGTTTTAGGTGGCGCGTGAACAGTAACCGGGTTACTACTCCGTATTCTTCAGATTCTTGAGATTCTCGCCGATCGTCTTCTCATAAGCAGCGACAGATTCCTCACCCTTCTCGATCTTTTCGAAAAGATCCGCATACTCAAAAGGCGGATTTTCCCGATTCTCCCGAAAGTACAGCGAACCGAGCTCTGCGTAAATATCCTTCAGCTTTGCTTTTTCCAGTTCAAGCTTTGCCTTGCTGGATGCAGCGCTTCCGAGATCCTGTGCGCCTTTTCCAATTCTGCTTCCCAATTCCTTTGCGGAATTTTTCAGCTCGTCAAATTTTACATCGAAAGCCATTACTTCTTCAGACTCCTTTCCGCAGCCTCTACCACATGACTTACCAGCACAGAGGTTGTGACGCTCCCGACGCCGCCTGGTACCGGGGTGATCGCGTCTACGACCGGCTCCACCTTGTCGTAGGAGACATCTCCACAAAGTTTTCCTTCTTCGTTTACATTGATCCCGACATCAATGACCGTCTGTCCGGCCTTAACGAAACTCTCATCCACCACATCGCGATGGCCGGCGGCAACCACCAGAAGATCCGCTTCTCTGGCCTCTGCTGCCATATCTTTTGTCTTTGTGTGGCAGATCGTAACCGTAGCATTTTCCTTCAAAAGCATCATGGCAACCGGTTTTCCGATGACCAGACTTCTTCCGATGACAACCGCCTTTTTCCCTTTCAGATCATACTGATAATGTCTGAGGATCTCCATGACCGCCTGCGCCGTGCAAGGCGGGAATCCCTTCTTCTGTCCGGTGTATACGCCGACCATAGAGCCGTCCGTGATGCCGTCGATATCCTTCTCCGGATCGAGCGCTGCAATCACGGCCTTCTCATCGAGCGTCTTCGGAAGCGGGCGGAAAATCAGTACGCCGTGAATGGACTGATCCTTGTTCACCTGGTCAATCGCCCCCATCAATTCTTCCTGAGAAACATCCTCCGGAAAAACAAATTTTCTGTATTCCACGCCAAGCTTTTCACAGCGCTTTGTCGCACCGCGCTCATAGGACAGATCCGCATCCTTTTCACCAACACGAATAATTCCAAGTGTAGGGGTGACACCCTTCTCCTTTAATGCATTGACTCTGTCAATGATCTGCTGATTCAGATCCGCGTTTACTTCCTTGCCCAGTAGTTGTTTAGCCATGTCCTTCGATTCCTCTTTCCTTAATTGAATACAAGCGGTGTTTTTCCGCTTGAAATTATCATATGTGTTGCGCCGAATAGGTACCTATCGTTATTATAATCCTTGAATAGCAAATGCTCAATCCGCCGGATGCTGCTTTTGAAAAGTTGTAATCTTCCGTCGTTACTCTGTTCACCCCAACTATGTAGAGCAACGATTTTACAATCCTGTTGTCATTCACAAACTGGCCCTTGCGATTAATCGGCCGGATTCACCTTACGAAAAACCTCCGCGTAAATCTGATCAGCCATCGGACAGTAGGTATCCAGCATCTCGTTGCATTCCTTGTTTAGCTTTTCCGCATACTCCCGATCCTTCATAGAATTGGTATTGATGTACACATTCAAGCTCGCGCTGCGCAGCGCTGCACTGCAAAGTGCCGCTGCCACTCCGGCATCACTGACCGCAAGCACAGATCCCTTAGTCTGAAATACCCGGATCATGGAAATAACGCTGCAGATCTTATGCATGATCTGCATCGGTGCGCTGCAGGCTCCTCTCAGGCACTCTTCCAGGACTTCCGTCTTATGCGCCTGCTCTTCCGGTGTCGCATGCGGGAGGCTGTACGCAGCCGCCAGCGGAGCGAATGACTTTGCATCCTCCTCCACACAGTCCAGAAGCTCCTGCTGAAGAAGGGTAACCTTTTCCATCAGCTCCAGAATCTCTTCCTCCACATCTTTGTATTTTTTCTTGCCGACGGTCAGATTGCCGACCATATTGCACAGCGCAGCGCCGAGCGCTCCGACAAGCGCCGAAGCGCCGCCGCCGCCCGGCACAGGTGCCTTTGACGAAAGCTTTTCCACAAACTCTGTGCAGGAAAGGTCCGTAAACCGACATTCCTTCCCTTCGTTTACTCTCTCATTCGTTCCCATCTCGTTGTTCAAGTTTTTCTCCTTTCCTGCTCTTGTAACATGTGAACTCACCTATTTTTTATTCAAGACAAACTATGCCTGCGGCAAAACTGCCGGCAAACAGCAATAAAACCGCAGGCATACACATCGAATCATCTCTCACCGGAAATGCATCGAAGTTTCTTTGAAAATATTAGAATGCTCTGATTTTTCGTTTGAGAGACTGTGAGAGACTCATCTCCTCCAAACGATCAGAACAATCCTGTAATCTTTCCGTTCTCATCCACATCAATATCCATGGCAGCCGGATGCTTCGGCAGTCCAGGCATTGTGCTGATCTCGCCGGTGAGCGCTACAATAAATCCTGCACCCGCAGAAATCTTCAGATTGCGGACCGTAACTACAAATCCACTTGGAGCGCCGAGTCTTGTCGGATCATCGGTGAGGCTGTACTGTGTCTTTGCGACACAGATCGGAACATTGCTGTATCCTGCCTCTTCCAGCTTCTTCAGCTGTTTTCTGGCGTTAGCCGTGAATTCCACATGGTCTCCGCCGTAAACCTTCTGTACGATCGCATTGAGCTTATCCTCAATAGAGGTTCCTTCCAGCTCATAGCTGTAGGTAAACGTGGAATTGTCCTGCTCGCACAGCCGAATAACCTCTTTAGCAAGATCAATGCCGCCTTCTCCGCCCTTTGCCCATACCTCGGACAGGCAGACGTTAACACCAAGCTCCTTGCACTTCTCTTCCACAAGAGCAAGCTCTGCCTTTGTATCGGTCGGGAATGCATTGATCGCAACCACGCACGGCAGATGGTAAACGTTCTTGATGTTGCTCACATGCTTGAGCAGATTCGGAAGGCCCTTCTCCAGCGCATCCAGATTCTCATTGTTCAGATCTGCCTTCGCCACGCCTCCGTTATACTTCAGCGCGCGGACAGTTGCTACGATCACAACTGCATTCGGTTTCAAGCCTGCAAAACGGCACTTGATATCCAGGAATTTCTCGGCGCCGAGATCTGCGCCGAATCCTGCCTCTGTCACACAATAGTCGCCGAGCTTCAGAGCGGTGCGAGTCGCAATGACAGAGTTGCAGCCGTGTGCGATATTGGCAAATGGACCGCCGTGCACCAGGACCGGTGTGTGCTCCAGCGTCTGTACCAGGTTCGGCTTGATCGCGTCCTTCAGAAGCGCCGTCATCGCTCCCGCCGCTCCGATATCACCGGCTGTAACCGGCTTCTCCTCGGAAGCCTTTCCATAGGTGTAGCCAACGATAAGCTTTGAGAGTCTCTTTTTCAGATCCATCAGATCCTTGGCCAGACAGAACGTCGCCATAACCTCAGAAGCTACCGTAATATCAAAGCCATCCGAACGCGGTACCCCGTCCAGTCTGGTTCCAAGACCATCGATCACATTTCTGAGCTGACGGTCATTCATATCTACGCAGCGTCTCCAGATTACTTTTCTGGGATCAATATTGAACGGATTGCCCTGCTGAATGGAATTATCTACCATTGCCGCAAGAAGGTTGTTCGCCGCACCGATCGCATGCATATCGCCGGTGAAGTGAAGGTTGATATCCTCCATCGGCACAACCTGCGCATAGCCGCCGCCCGCGGCACCGCCCTTTACTCCGAATACCGGTCCCATGGAAGGCTCACGAATCGCTCCGACCGGATGCTTGCCTAATTTGGACAGGGCATCAATCAGTCCGATGGAAGTCGTTGTCTTGCCCTCGCCTGCCGGTGTCGGGTTGATTGCGGTGACAAGGACCAGCTTTCCGTCCGGTTTGTCCAGTTTGTCCATCAGCTTGTCGGAGATCTTTGCTTTGTACTTTCCGTAATACTCCAGATACTCCTCGTCGATTCCCGCCTTCTCTGCGATTTCGGAAATCGGATCCATCACACATTCCTGAGCAATTTCAATGTCTGATTTGTAGCCCATAAATACTTGTCCTCCTTTTTGTCAGCATCTCATATACTATACTGCACTGATAGTTATATTATCATATTTTGAACCAATCATCTAGCACTTTTTATATCCTTTTTCTGTTATTATATATATTTTTGTACATTATTCTCATAATAGTCTTTTCTTAAATCAATTTACATTCTCTTTCTGTCATCTCAGATCAATCCGCCCGGCTTTTTTTGTGCAGTATCTAACAAAAAAATGGGATTCTGTCATTTCTTTTTTGACAGAATCCCCTCTAATTTGTTTAGCCTAAACAATCTTTATGTGAAATAAATAACAAAGGACACGATTCAACTCTTGCAAGAAAAAAGCATGAATTGTAGATACTTTTTATCTCAATTTTACGGACGGGAATAAGCTGCTGTCCGTATGCGGCAGGAAGCAGCACGCTACAAACTCATCCATGTAGGTATTGACCGTGGAAAGCTCCATATAGGTCATGCTCTGCGCAAGCTCATATACCTTTCTCTCCGCATCTCTGGAGAGAAGCATGCTGTAAGCGCCCGTGAGCGACGAGTTTCCGATATAATGGAATTTTTCCAGAGGAATATCCGGGAACATCCCAATGGTGACCGCATTTTTCATATTGATGCCGCTTCCAATGCCTCCGGCTACATAAACATCGTCGATGACCTCGACCGGAAGCTCGAGCTGCCTCAGCATCGTTCGAATCGCGGAAAAAATAGCTCCCTTCGCCCGGATGAAGTTGTCAATATCAACCTCTGTGATCTCTATGTCTTTCACGCTGTCCGCATCCTTTTCAAACGCGATGACATAGCTTCCCATTCCATACTTGTCGTGCCGGATCCGCTCTCCCTCCCGGACAAATTTACCCTTGGGATTGATGATACCATTGACATACAGCTCTGCAATGGTATCAATCAAGCCGGACCCGCAAAGCCCGACCGGCTTCTGACCCTCGTCACCGATGATGCTGAGCGTCGGCTCCATCGTTTCCTTATCGATTGTGATCGCGTCGATCGCGCCGTCTGTCGCGCGCATACCGCAGCTGATATCACCGCCCTCAAAGGCAGGGCCGGCAGAGCAGGCACAGCTCACAAGGAAGTCGGAGTTACCGAAGACCAGTTCCCCGTTTGTTCCAAGATCAATAAACAACGACATCTCCGGACGGTTCCAGATCATACTGATAAACGCGCCGGCTGTGATATCTCCTCCCACATAGCTTCCGATATTCGGTGCCAGGATTATATGCGCATCCGGGTGAATATCAATCCCGATATCCGAGGCGAACAGCGAATTTGTTTTGAAAAAAGTAGGTATGTATGGTTCCTTACGAATCGGATCCGCGTCAACACCGAACAAAAGATGATTCATCGTCGTATTACCCGCGACAGACATCCGGTAAATATGACTCTTCGGAAATTTCGATGTGCGGCAGATCTCCTGAATCAGCGGATTGATCGTTTCTTTGATTACCGCATCCTGCAGCCGTTTACCGCCGCCCGGCTTTTGCGACTCAATGATACGGTTTATGACATCTGCGCCATAACGAATCTGCGCGTTCCCGGAAGAGGCCTTGCCCAGAATCTCCCCGGTCTTCATATTCAACAGAACCGCGGCAACGGTAGTGGTTCCGATATCCACCGCGAGCCCACCGATGACCACATCCACAGAAGCCGGAAGAATGTCATAGACGAAAATATCTCTTTCTGTAGTCCGAACGACACATTTTACATGAAAATCGCTCAAGCGAAGCACATGCGCCATCTTCCGCATGACCGAATACGGAAGCCGTACCTTTGCGATCCCCGTCTTCTTCTGGATCGCACGGGTAATCCGCTCATTATCCGGCATGGTATCCTCCAACGTGGGAGCATCCATACAGATTTCCAGTACATCCATGTTATTGGTATAGGAAATTCCCGCAGCCTTTACACGATCTGTGGAATCCTCAAAAATCTTACGCTCTTCCGGAGAACTGAGATCCGCCACCTTCATGCGGGATTTATAAGCAGAGGCAATATCCGGAACTTCTACCGTCACATCACCGATCACCTTGCTTGCGCAGGCGAGTCTCCACCCGGAGGCATAGTCCTCATCGGAGATATGTCTCGTCTGTCTGGAATCGACTTCCCCTGAAAGGATTTTTACACGGCATTTCCCACAAGATGCATTCCCCGAACAGGGCGCATCAATGGCGACATTGCTTTTCTGGGCAATGGAAAGGAGTGTTTCCCCATCGTTCGCGAATGCCTCCGTCTTATTGCCCTCTTCTGATACAAATGTTATCTTGTACATCACTTACCTCCTACCTGTTATGTTCGGCTCGGCAAACACTTATACGATACTTTCTGTCATAAACTATATAAGCTACGGATTGCTTCACGCTCATACCTGTTGCCTTCGAAATCGCAAAAGGCTCTTACGCGCGCTTTGCGACAGGCGAGTCCTTTTGCGTTTTCGAAGAGCTCTTTTCTATTTTATTGTATAAGCTACGGATTGCTTCGTGCTCCGCACTTCCGCAATCCTACAGGTATTCGCGTTTCCGCCGTGTTTCACACGGCTTCACGCTCATACCTGTTGCCTTCGAAATCGCAAAAGGCTCTTACGCGCGCTTTGCGTGCGACGAGCCTTATTGCGTTTTCGAAGAGCTTATACAATAAAAAGGCTCCGGGAAGCTGCCCTCCCGGAGTCATAATACACAATTCCCGATTTTACAGCTCCAGATAGGAATCTGCGTACAATGTGTTGCCCTTGAAAACATCACAGGACTTGATGGTCTCCATCAGTCTCTGATCGCAGGGGTTCACGATTGCCGAGGTAAGACCCTGCATCATTGCCATGGCAACGAGTGCGGAATCCATGATCGGGCGAATCTTCTTCGGCATTCCATTCGAGTTGTTGGAGAGGCCGCCGGTAGAATTCAGGCCCATATCGGAGAACATCTTGATGCACTCTAGAACCTCCATCTGCTTGTCCTGCATTCCCTTAACAACGACAAACAGCGGATCAAACCAGAGATCCTCCGCCTCCATGCCGAGCTCCATGCCATGCTCAAGCATGTTCTGGCAATGCATCATACGCTCATCGTTATCCGCAGCGATCGGTCCGTTGGAGCACAGTGCGATGACAATTGCATCGTTTGCTGCAGCAAGATCGATGTTGCTCATACGGTCTCCGGCATCAGCGGAGTTTACGATCGGTTTGCCCTTGGAACGGTTGTAAACAGAAATTCCAGCCTCAATCGCCGCCTTGTTGGATGTGTCCAGTGCAAGCGGCACATTGTCAAAGTTGCTCTGGATCAGCTCAACCGCCCATTTCATAAGCTCCGGCCCGTTGCTCTCAGCAGGTCCGATATTGACATCAAGATAAGTAGCTCCTGCATCAAGCTGTTCCTTTGCACGTTTCAGGATTGCCTCCGGCTCCTTGTTGTCCATAGCTCTGCGGATTGCCGGGGAAATGCAATGGATACGCTCACCGATTGTAACGAATTTTGCCATTTTTTTGTCTCCTTTACATGTCTATATAGTTTTTACACCATTGACAGAACAGGACGGCTCAAAGCGCCGCCTGCTCATGAACAGAGAGATCAAATCTCTCCGTTTGCCTTCATATCCTTCAGGAATTTGACAAGCTGCACTGCCTCAAGCGGAGCAACCACAATCTTCCATCCCGGAAGCTTGTTCTCCAGATCGCCCTTCAGAACAGCAACCTTACCAGGAATGATCAGGGTACGATTCTTGATCTTGTCTTCTACATTCTCCTGCACATACTTGGAGATAGAAGTTGCAGAAAGCTTTCCTGCTGCCCAGGATGTCAGTACGGAAAGTCCGCCTGCATCGGAGATGATAAGATTGCAGGGAATTCCGGAGCGCTCCAGCTCACCGGATACAAGGAAGTAGGTAAGCGCGAAGTCAACGGTGGTCAGACATACGGAATTCTCATCTGCGCCGTTGATCGGATAGATTCCGAGTGCAACCTTCATCGGCTTCTGCGGGTCAGTGAACAGGTTCTGACGCAGTCCATAGAGCGGAAGAGCCATCGCGTAGTCCATGGTATCCACAACGACAATGGAGCCATACTTCAGAGTGAACAGCGCTGCCAGGGACTGCTGAAGCTCTCTGTCATCGGTCAGCTTATTGACCTTTACGATGGACGGATATCCGAAGCTGCGCTCTCCGTCGGAAAGTGCCGCGCGTCTGATCACGACCGCCGCCTCAAAGGTAGCCTTGATGGAATCCATTGTTACATCAAGAATCAGATTCTTGTTTCCGAGCTTCTCAATTTTCTGAACGGTGTCATAGAGCTCGTCGATGCTTGCGCCGCCTACGCCGAGTACAACACCCGCATCTGTTGCAAGCTTGCAGAATGCTTCGTAGTTGGAAGCATCCGCTCCATCAAGAACAGGCTTCGTATCCTTAACCGCGTCAAGAGCAGCCTTTGCCGCAGCCTCATCCTTAACAGAGAGAACAACCGGACGAACTGCAGCGGCTTTCTTCGCTACCTCTGCGTATCTCTCCGGTGTCGTATCCTTTCCGAAGTTGACGTTAATCATCTCGGTGTACATACGCTCGTTGATACGGTCGTAGTCTACAGCAGGAACCTGTGCAAGCTTGGCATCGATCTCTGCGTCATCCATGCAGGTGCAGATGCTTGCCGCATATACGGTCTTGTTTACAAATGTCTTCTCGTGTCTGTACAGAACCGTCTCGCCGCCAAGGGTGTGCTCATTGTCACCAGTGCCGACCTTGATCGTCTTCATTGGCGGAGCGGTAGCCTCGGAAAGCTGCTCCAGAGCCTCAGCAGACATATGGGGACACTCGCTGATCTGCTTTGCACCCTGTGCTACCTTCATAGAAAATGCCATACATGTCGGGCATCCGCATTCCTTACAGTTTTTCTTCGGGGTGAGTTTGAAAATCTGAATACCACTTAATGCCATAATTCTTTATCCTCCTCTGCTCTTTCAGACTAATTCCTGAATTAATTTAGAAATTGTTTTGACAGATTCCGGATGTTTCAAAATTACAGCGTCAGAGCCGGAAACCAGACATGCTGTTGCTGTCTGAACCTCCATGGAAATTCCACGGGCCTCTACCGGTCCCCATCCTTCATCAGCATCTTCTTCAGCCGCTGTAGACTCCTTGACTGCCCATGTCTCGGAAGCAACCGGTGTGATAATCGGCATCTGGAGCATCTTGTCATCCTGTCCGAGTGCTGCCGCACGAACACGGTCAAAGGTGGAAATTGTATAGTCAAAGCCATAGCCGACAGCCGCAGAGCCGGTATTCATTACAATACTGGAGGCCGGTACGCCAAGCTGCGTCATAACTACGTTCAGCTGTTTTGCGAGGTTGATATCAACCGCAGATTCCGCGCCGACCTTCTGACCATAAGCCAGTCCCGCAGCCGCGCCGATCGCCTTGTAGTTCTCTTCCTTTGCTGACATAACCAGAATGTTCTTGCCCTGAAGGGCTCCCGCAACCTTCGCGAGAAGATCCGCATCCTTCTCAACGTTCTTGCAGCCTTCTACAACCAGAGGTGTATCGATGGCATCTGCAACTTCCTTTGCAACCGCAACCAGATCGTCCACGGACTTATTTGCTCCGTTCGGATCTCCGCCAGCCAAACGAAGTACAACGAAATCTCCGCCGGGCATCTCTGCTGCCTTCTTTGCGATTTCGCCGATGGTATTGCATCCTGCGTAATAAGCCTTTACGCCTTCCGGTTCCGCGTCAAGGCCGAGATCAGTAATCTCTACACCGATCTTCGGGCCGGCGCCAAGTGAGCCGTCAAAGCTGTAGAAAGGAAATGTATTCTCTCCACCAAGCTTGATCGCCTTGTCGCCTGTTCCGATTTCAACCTCATTAATTGAGGCATTGAATTTGTGTGCTTTACGGTTAAACGGCATTTCTCTTGTTCCTCCTAAGCGAGTAAAAATAGTATAACAATATAAAACTTCTGCCGACACTGCATCCGCCTCTGCAAGAACCGCTCGCAGAATGCGACACAATCCCGGAATTGTTACCCTTCTATCATATCAAAAAAACGACGGATATTCCATCCTGACAGAAAAAAAACCGCAACGAGATAAAACACGCTGTGCGAGTTTTATCTCGCTATCGCGACGCTCGCCGCACACGAATGCTTCGCATTCGGCTGCGGCTCACTGTTCGCGTAAAAAAGCCTGCCGGAAAAAGCATTCCGCATGAATGCTTTTTCCGACCAGCCTCTCTTTTACATCATCGGATCCATGTTCAGCGCCGGATGGCCCTTCTCGGTCAGCCATGCAACCAGTTCCTCCGGATCCGTTGTTACGGTCTCATCTGCGATCATGTCAGAGAAGTTGTCGATTCCGTACAGCTCCTTCGCAGTCTTGTTGACAGCATCTGCAACCTGATCCTTCAGATCCTTCGGCATCCATACGATCCTGGCAATTCCGCCTTCGGCCTTCATGAACTTCTTGGACGCGATAAAGTGCTTGCCGTGTCCCATGAATCCGGGTGTCTGAACACCGCCGCCTGTCATGGAAGCCAGCTCGGAGAAGGTCATGCCAAGAGGTGTCTGTCCGGCGTACTCACGGTTTGCAATGCATACGCCATTGGAGAACGGCTCGATACCGCAGATACACTCAAAGCATCCGCAGGATGTCATCGGCTTCTCCATGATGGAATACAGCGATACATCATCGAGAGCTCCCTGGGAGAACTTCTTGACCGCCTCGTTTACATCCTCATACTCACCGATTCTCTCATCAATCGGGCGCTCCTTGGTGACAACCTGGCAGGGTCCGTTCGGATCCAGCTCATGGGTTGCCTTTGCGTCGAACCACGAAACCGCTCCGCACAGACCGAGACGCTCCGGTGTAACGATGCATACGTGGCTCGGGGAGAATGCCTGGCACATGATGCAGCTGTAATAAACATCAACCGCCTCATCGGTCATGCTGGAAAGTCTCTCATCACGCTTGTCGAACATCGGGATCGCGATCTCATGACGAATTCTCGTGCAGTCCTCCGGCTTTGTATAAATCTTAACCTGGCACTTATCTACTACAGCGGCAAACTCGTTCTTGATCTGTGTGTACAGAACCTCTGCAAGATCCTTTGCGCGGAAACCGGCGTTAAAGGTATCCTTGCTGATACGAATACGGATCATGTCACGCTGACCGGTGTGCATCAGGCCCTCGATACAGTTGAGATAGGAGTGGAACTTACGCTCAAATACCGGCTCAAAATCTGCCTGCATGTTCTTTCCGGCAACCTCAACAACATATGCAATCGACTGCTTGCTGCCAACCGGGAATTCATCGAAGTCCGGTCCGATCAGCTCGAAGGAGTGATCCTCAACCTCGGAAGGATCCTTCATGTGTACGAGCTCGCAGCAGTCTACGCGAGAGCCGTCAAACTCAACCTGCATATCACCGCGGCGGACAATCTCACCTTCAAACGCGGAACCAAAGGAAACCGGGATGTCAACCTTGGTGATTTTGATTTTGATGTTTCTTGCTTCCAGGGAAGCGGCATTCATCTTCTCTACCGGAACCTTCGGAATCAGGCACTCCGGAACGGCAAAGGTATCCTCATTTGTAAGTACCGGGAAGCCAAGAGCGATTGCGCCGGCGCCTGCCGCTACGATAACCTCGTTCAGCGGTGCGAAAGCATTGACAAATGCCGGAACACGCTCTTTGGTATATGCCATAAGTCCTGCAGCGTCACCCGGTTTGATGTTGCCGAAGATCAGAGCCGCACGAATTGCTACGGATACAACATGCGCAACAGCGGTGATATCCTTGCCAAGCGGGATAACGCGGACATTGGCGCCCATCTTAACCTTCTGCTCTGCGCACTGATCAATGATGCCGCCGACAAGCGTTACGAGCTGACCCTGCTCCTGGTAAGATTTTACAAGAGCCGCGCCCTCCTCTGCCGTCGGGGCCTCACCGATGATAACCGGAACGCCGGGGATATCTCCGGTAACAAGCGGAACACCGAGCTCACGAATAACCGGATCCGGAAGATGTCCTGTATAAGGAGCCTCATACGGCGTGTCATTGTCGATATACTTGAGAACCTCGATGAACTCTGCAAGAAGAGCTGTCGCAACGCCGGACATCAGCGCGTCATTCAGCTTTGCTTCTCTTGTCATCAGTGTTTTCACAACTGCAAGAGCATCCTTCAGTTCTCCAAGTGTTCCCACCTTCGTGCCGGTTACCGCATAATAGCAGGGAATGCTGTATGCGGTTCCCGGAAAGCCTACCTTCTTGTCTGCGCCATACTTTGCGATGGCATCGTCTACTGCTTTTTCTGTCAAGCCGTAAACTGCATCATTTCCCTGAAAAATCACATCAAATAAAGTCATTTTTCTACCTCCGCGTTTTTTATTTGATCTATTTTTTCTTTAATAGAACTAACTTCTTCAAGGAGCTGTCTGCTGTAATCGTATGGGGAACAGCCCTGTCTGTCAGCATCCATGATATCTGTATTGTAATGAATAAACCCGAGAAGGTTCTCTTCCGGAATACGGGAGCGGATGAATTCCTCATCCTTTTCATCACGGATTTTATTTGCCACCACATTCACATCATGAATACCAAGCTGAGCAGCGAGCCGTTTCACATTCTTGTACGTCTGAATACTCCGGGCTCCCGGCTCAATTACCACAATAAACTGATCCATTCCCTTTGTGGTTCCTCTGGCTAGATGCTCAAGACCGGCCTCCATATCCATGATTACCACATCGTTGCTTCGAAGCATCAGATGATGAATCAGCCTCCGGAGCAGAACATGCTCCGGGCACACACAGCCGCGGCCCGCAGTATCCACCGTTCCGAGAAGAAGGAGCTTTACTCCGTTCTTCTCTCTGGCATACTTATCCGGAAGGTCATCCACCTTCGGATTCAGTTTATACATGTTTGTTATTTCATCCAGATCCGTGCGCTCATTAATCAGCTCACGCATCTTCGTGATCGGTACAATCTGATCGAGTTCGTCTTCCGAAAAGCCGAGCGCCAGTCCAAGGTTCGCGTCCGGATCTACATCTACCGCCAGTACCCCGTTGCCTTCCTTCGCATACATTCTCGCGAGAGTCGCCGCAAATGTAGTTTTTCCGACACCGCCTTTTCCGGTGATCGCTATCTTCATGAATCAAGCCTCCAAATTCAAATTTATAAGCTACGGATTGCTTTGTGTCACAAACCATATCAGATTCCGAGCGCTTTTCTCTTCTCCTCGATTCTCGCGATCATCGCATCTCCGAGCTTGTCGATATCCGGCTCGAAGGTGTACGCAGCCTCTACCCAGTCACGGATTCCGCCGGTCAGAAGATCGGTAACCTGATCCGATCCGGAAACGCCGGGCTCTACCCCGAGGAAGGTATCAATACCGGTTGCAACGACGTAGTTTCCGATAGAAACAGCCTTCTCAGACATCCACTCCGGCGCACAGCCGACTACCGGAAGCTGGGAAATGTTGCAGCCCGCCTGTTTTGCAAGATCGGAAACCAGTACACACATACGGCTGATATCTACGCAGGATCCCATATGAAGAACCGGCGGGATATCTGCCAGCTCGCAGACGGTCTTAAGACCTGTTCCGCAGATTTCTCTGGACTCCTTATCCATAAGTCCGACTCTGGCCGCAGCCTGTGCAGAACATCCGGATGCGACGATCAGAATATCATTCTCGATCAGCTTCTTCATCAGGCCGATGTGAGCGGTGTCCGGACGAACACGAGGATTGTTGCAGCCTACCATGGCAACGCATCCGCGGATGACACCGGAAGTAATGCAGTCAACCAGCGGCTGCAGGGTATCCAGCTCATCTACCTGAGAGTTTGTAACGACATTCAGCTGTTTCTTGATCGCCTCAACGGAATATCCTACGGTAGCCTTTGTCTTCAGCTGCGGAATATGTACCAGCTCCGGCTTTCTGTTCTTGAAGTTCTTAACAGCCGTCTCAACAATCAGCTTTGCTTGCTTGTCCGCGTCATCAACGTCAAATTCGATGAAATCGGAATCTGGCATTCTGGCAATCGGAGAGGTTGTGATGAACTTTGTGTGGAAACATTTGGACAGCGGTCCCAGTGCCGGGAAAATACACTGAACATCGACAACGATCGCTTCACAGGCTCCGGTCAGAACAACATTCTCCTGCTGCAGGAAGTTTCCGGCCATCGGAATTCCGCGGCGCATCGCAACCTCGTTGGAGGTACAGCAGACACCCGATACCGTGATTCCCTTTGCGCCTACGCTCTTGGCCAGCTCGATCATCTCCGGATCCTCCGCGTAATCGCAGACAAGCTCGGAAAGTGCCGGATCATGGCCATGTACCACAATGTTTACATTCTCTTCTACCATTACGCCAAGGTTTGCGCTGGTATCTACCGGCTTCGGTGTGCCGAACAGAACGTCTGAGAACTCTGTTCCAGCCATGGATCCGCCCCAGCCGTCAGACATTCCCGCACGAAGCGACTGACGGATCAGGGCTTCCGGAAGGGAAGAGTTGCCCATATGGGTCATATGCAAGGAACAGGAGATCTCGCGGTCGATCGCTCTCGGCTCGATTTCTGCCTTGTGCCAAAGCTCTCTTGTGTGCTCCGGAGCACGCGACAGCCATCTCTGTGTGCCGAACACCTTTCCATACTCTTCCATTGCCGTGTATGCTACTTCGTGAGCAAGATCATAGATATCCTTTCCCTCGGTCTCAATGCCCCACTCCTTCGCGATACGGGTCAGTTTCTCCGGATCCTTTACGGTGTACGGGCCTTCCGGTTTTGCATGATACAGAGTATCACAAATCGAACGGCCGTGATCCGAATGGGTTGCAGCGCCGCCTGCTACGAAACGAAGGAAGTTTCTTCCAACAATTCCGTGTGCGTCGCAGCCGCAGATTCCACGCGGAGCCTTCGGAGTGATACGGCAGGGTCCCATACGGCAGATCCGGCAGCAGATTCCCTTCTCACCGAATCCACAGTGCGGAGTCTGATTCTTTAATCTGCTCTGGTAAGAATCCGCTCCTACCTTTGCCCCAGTTTCCAGTAATCTGTTGGTGGCCGCCTCGAGTTCCTCGATCGTATACGGTCTGAATGCCATGCTTTTGTCCTCCTCAAAAGTATAATGGGTAATTAGGTTTATAAAATTGTAAAATGGTTTGAAATTTATCTGTGGTTCCTCATCAAAGAACCGCTCCTGCGCAGAGCCGCAATTTTCCTGCTGCTCTGCGTCGGCATTCGAAAATCATGCTGCCTCTTCCATCGCAGAAGCAATCAGAGTCCAAGCTTTTTGATTGCCTCCATAAGGGCAGCTCTCACCGGTGAATCCTCCGGGAGATCGACAGACGGTTTCCCGTCGCAATCGAACTCGTACACCGTATCATCCGCAGGAACCACCGCCAAAAGCTCCAGCCCCTGCTTCTCAATTTCTTCCTTCGTACCCTCGTTGAGCTCTCCATTCGGGGCACGATTGACAATCAAACCGATTCTCTGCGGATTCAGCTTGCACTCTGCAATCAGATCCTTAATTCGTCCCGCCGCCTGGACGCCCCTTCTGGAGCAGTCGCTGACCAGAATCGCCGTCTCCATGCTGGGCAGGATTCCTCGGCTGATATGCTCGAGTCCCGCTTCATTGTCAACAACAATATACGGATAATTCGACTGCAGCTTCTGCAGCTGGGTCTGAAGCAGTCCATTTACGTAGCAGTAGCAGCCCTTGCCCTGGGTACGCCCCATGACCAGAAGATCGAAGTCGTCCTCCTCTGTAAGCGCGCCCTGCAAACGGAACTGCGCGTACTCCGCCTTGCTCATACCGGACGGAAGCTTGCTTCCAAAATCTTCCGCGTGATTGATTTCTTCGCGAATCTCTCCGAGCGTCGGCGGTGCTTCGACTCCCAGGACCTCATTGAGATTAGAATTTGCGTCCGCGTCCACGGCGAGCACTGGGCCCTTCCCGCTTTTGCAAAGATACTGTATTAAAAGTGCCGTAAGCGTCGTTTTTCCGACACCGCCCTTGCCCGCAACGGCAATTACATGTGCCATTGGCGATTACACCTCCTGTTTCTGTATTCTGATTTTCCTCGTTCCTTGCCCACATCAATCGCAGATAAGCATGACCTTGCTTGCTGCAAGATCCACCCATTTAATTCTGCCCTGAATCCGGGTCTTCTCTCCGACAATATCCTCTACAATCACGAAATCTCCGTCCACATCAATTCGCGCGGTATTTTCCATGATTACGGTATTGTCATTGTCCTTGTATACGGTTGCAAGACACATTTCTATCACTCCCTTACCGTGTCTTCTGTATCAGTCCTCGGCGCCTGCCTTCTCCTTCAGATGCTCCTGATAGAGTGTCAGTGCGATATTCAGGTACATATTGCCCTTCTGATATTCGGTGACGCCTTCTTTGATCTGCGCAGCGACATCCGCCAGTCCCTGTTTCTCCAGTTCCCCGGCCATTTTCTCTGCCTCTGCAGCGTGCTGTGTATTGTGCTGAACCATATAACTCAGTAAAGCAAACGTCTGATCCTTGCACTTCCCGCCTTCCGGCTCACAACTGCTGCATCCGGCATTGCAGCCTGCCCCGTGATCATGATCGTGGTGATCATGATCATGTGCTCCATGAGGAATCAGATTTCCGTTTTCATCTCTTAAAATATGCATGAGAGTCCTCCGCTGAAATGATCAATCGCTGTAAAAAAACAAGCATGATATTCTTTTCACAATCATCTCAATTATATACTCACCTATGGAAAATATCAATAGAAGCCAGTTATCAATACTGCCGCTTTTTGTACAATGTGAACGTAAAAAACCGTTTTTCCGGAATTCTCGTCTTTCGAAATCCGGCATTTTTTGTACAGGTTTGCACAACTCCCTCGTTGAGGCAGGCAGTCCTTTTGTCTGTTGCCGTCAGTATCCTCCCCAGGGGGTTTTTCGCTCCGAAAACTTGCACATTTTTTGCGTTCTCATTTAATGTAATATGCACAATTCTTTAACGTCATCCCGGAAAATTGTATTTTTTCACGAACACGGCAGCCACTGCGCCATCCTTTACCTCCCAAAGGTTACCGTTCACGCGCCACCTAAAACGGCTAAGATTTTACAGTACCTTTGCCTGAGCATTACTGGCTGTTAAAAGTTTAATCCGTGAATTCTTCAAGAAGTGGATTGCGAGGACTTTGCGATGAGCACTTAGCGGGCGCTTGCGGCCGCTTACGTGCGACGCATACAAATCCCTTGGCGAATGAAATGAGCCTAGTAGATTTGTAGTCTGACGAAGGCGCTTGCGCCTGAGGAGTTCCGCAGCTTCATAAAATCAGGATAAAACTTTGTTACAGCCAGTTTGCGAATGACAACAGGACTGTAAAATCCTTGCCGTACATAATTGTGAGTGAACAGTAACCCCAAAGACCATGCGGCACGATCCGAAGCAGGCAAACGATTGCGCTTTTCTCTCATGTGTATTATGATAACAGCAATATCACCTATCTGGCAAGGGAATAGAGATTATCCAATTGTTGATTTTTCTCATAATCAGAGATTTGTTCTATGCTTTTATCACCATTTTATACATATCACATCATGATCGCCATATTCTTTCGTACAGCATGCCGGTTCCTGCCGTCATCCACACACGAGGAACAATCCGCACCTTATTCAGTTTATGATATTGTATATTGCAGAAGTATTTACATGATTAACGAGGTATCCGACTATGAATGAAGAATTTAACCCGATTACCATCCCTTCCCTCTCCCTTAATGACGGGAATCGTATCCCCGTTCTGGGTCTGGGCGTATACAAGACAACAGAGGAAAAAGAAATGCATACCGCCGTGGACGCAGCTTACCGCTGTGGTTACCGCCTGTTTGACACTGCCTCTGTCTACGGCAACGAAGAGATCCTTGGAAACGCAATCCGGGACCTGGGAATTCCGAGGCAGGACATCTTTCTCACCTCTAAGGTCTGGAACAATGCACAGCGGCTCGGAGATGTCCCCGGCGCTTTCCATCGAACTATGAACCGGCTGGGAACCGATTACATCGACTTTTACCTGATTCACTGGCCCGTTCCGGGTTGTATCCGTCAGACATGGACGGAGCTGATCCGGCTGAAGGAGGCCGGTCTTACCCGATCCATCGGTGTAAGCAATTTCACTCCGGCCCAGCTCGAATCTCTGGAAAGAGAAACCGGCGTCGTACCGGTTCTGAATCAGATTGAATGCCACCCTCTCTGGCGCCAGAAGGAAACCGTCGACTACTGCCAGAGCCACGGTATTCAGGTACAGGCCTACGCACCGCTCGCCCGCGGCGCGTACATGGACCGCGAGATCCTGCGCACAATTGGTGCGAGATACGGAAAGACGCCATCGCAGGTCGGTCTGCGCTGGCTGATTCAGCGCGGAATCTCTGCAATTCCAAAATCCGTACATCCCTCCCGTATCGCCGAAAACGCCGCAATCTTTGACTTTTCCCTTACAGGCCCGGAAATGACCGCCATCGACGCCATGGATGAATGCCTGCGAACCGCCCATGTTCCCGAGGATCTTATCGATACAGAATGGGCAGTCCTGACCGACTGAAAGCAACCGGGTCCCCGCATCCGATTCTACCCGCAGCATTGGCGGACAACCATTGTAAGTCCCCCTCCCGGGGAAGACCGCCTTCCAACGAGATAAAACACGCCGCGCGAGTTTTATCTCGCTATCGCGGCGCTCGCTGCAGCCGAATACTTCGTATTCAGCTGCGGCTCACTGTTCGCGCGTGAAAAGGCCGCCATGCTTAACGCACGGCGGCCTCCACTCATTTCAGCTGTATCTTTTTATTCGTCCCACTCTTCGATCTCGTCCTTCCCGTCCCGCTGCATCAGCTCGTTTACACCGTCACGGGCGGATTTTCCCTGAAAGAGCACCTCATTCACTTCGTTCACAATCGGCATGTCGACATGATATTTTTCTGCGAGCATTTTTCCCGCTTTCGCGGAATAAACGCCCTCGACCACCTGATGTACTTCCTTCATCGCGTCTTCCATGCTGTACCCCTGCCCCATCAGATAGCCAGCTCTGCGGTTCCGGCTGTGAAGGCTCGCGCAGGTTACAATCAGGTCCCCGATTCCCGAAAGGCCATAGAGCGTTCTCATATGGATCCCCATCGCGCTTCCGAGTCTTGCAAGCTCCGCACTTCCTCTCGTGATCAGCGCAGCCTTCGTGTTGTCTCCGTATCCGAGTCCGTCCGCGATTCCCGCGGCAAGAGCCATCACATTCTTCAATGCCGCGCCAAGCTGGATTCCCTTCATATCCGAGCTTGTATACACGCGGAATACCGGCGACATAAAAACCGACTGCACATACTCCGCCGTCTCCCTGCTGTGCGCTCCGGCGACGATTGCCGTAGGAAGGCCTCTTCCAACCTCCTCCGCATGGCTTGGGCCGGAGAGAACAGCCACATCTGCCTGCGGAATTTCCTGCTCGATAATCTCGCTCATCGTCATCAGAGAGCTCTCCTCAATTCCCTTTGCCACACTCACAATCAGCTGTCCCGGCCGCACCACTGCTTTCATCTTCTGCGCCGTGCTCCGAACGGCAGGAGACGGTACCGCCAGCACAAGTAGATCCCTTCCGGTGCAGGCCTCTCCAAGATCCGTCGTGTAGCGCACAGAATCCGGAAGAACCACACCCGGCAGCTTGTCCGTGTTCTGGTGGTTCTTTTTATACATCTCCGTCTCTTCCTCCCGGTAAGACCAGAGAGTCATCTCGTGTCCGTTGTTGCATAAAAGCCAGGTAAGTGCCGTGCCCCAGCTTCCCGAACCGATTACACTGATTTTTGCCATAAACCCACCTCCCGAATATGTGTCTCTTCCCGCCCGCAAAAATTACAATGAATGTCTTTGTCTGCCCGGCCGAACGCATCCCATCACTTGTCCGACTGATGGCGGTGGCTCAGATACGTCTTCCTCTCGCATCCGGCTGCAAGTCTCTTGATATTGCCCCGATGCTGAAACCACGCCAGACCGGTCAGGATCGCAACGATCACGCACATCTCGATAAGCCTGCCTGATGTCATCGGATAACGCCCCATTGCGCTGAATACGCAGAGAAACACAAGGAACTCCGTGGACAGCGACAACGAGCTAAGCGATACATAATGCGTCGCAAAAAAGATGGAGAAGAACAGCACCGTTCCCACCAGGATCATCGGCCAGTCTCCGAAGGCGATCACCATGCCCGCGGTCGCAGCGATTCCCTTGCCCCCTTTAAAATCCATATAAAACGGATAATCATGTCCGAGGATGACCCCCGCCGCCGTCCAGATCTTAAGGAGCGGAAAAAGTTCGGGATTCGAACTGCGGAAAATCAGCCAGGTCAAAACAACCGCAAGGATACACTTGGAAACATCTCCGGCCATCGTCATGAGCCCCGCCTTCGTCCCGAGTGTACGAAGCGCGTTCGTCGTTCCCGCATTGCCGCTTCCAAGCTTACGGATGTCGACACCATTCGCTTTTCCGATAAAATAAGAGGTCTGAAACAGACCGAAGCCGTATCCGATCAGCAGACAGCAAGCCCGTGCAAGCATTTCTCAGTTTTCCTCCTTATCCTGCCTCTCCCTGATAATAAAGCGAATCGCGGTTCCCCTGAATCCGAAGGCATCGCGCACCCGGTTCTCCAGATATCTCTGATAAGAAAAATGCATCAGCTTCTTCTCGTTCACAAAGATCACGAAGGTCGGCGGCTTAACCGCTACCTGTGTCATATAGAACACCTTCAGCCTCCGGCCCTTATCTGACGGCGGCTGCTGCATAGCCAGGGCCTCCGTCAGAATATCGTTCAGAACGCCTGTCTGCACGCGAAGCGTCTGCGAATCCAGAATCTCATCGATGGTATCAAAAAGCTTCGGAAGCCTCTGCCCGGTCTTCGCCGAAATAAAAATAATCTCCGCATAATACGCAAAGGAAAGGGTATTTCTGACCTTGTCCGTAAATTCCTTTACAGACTTGTCATCCTTCTCAATGGCATCCCACTTGTTCACTGCAACGATCAGGCCCTTGCCTCTCTCGTGGGCGATTCCCGCGATCTTCGCATCCTGCTCGGTGATTCCCTCTTTCGCATCGATGACGACCACCGCAATATCGCAGCGCTCTACGGCAGAAACGGTCCGGATGATACTGTACCGTTCCAGATCCTCCTTGATCTTGCTCTTTCTCCGGAGACCCGCCGTATCGATAAAGGTGTAATTCTTCCCATTCCGGGAAATGGCGGTATCAATGGCGTCTCTCGTGGTTCCCGCGATATCCGACACAATGACCCGGTTGTCTCCGAGCAGCTTATTGATGATGGAGGACTTGCCCACATTCGGCTTGCCCACCACAGCGATCTTCGGGTTCTCATCGTCCTCATCCGCCTCTGCCCCTTCCGGGAACTTTGTGATTACCGCGTCGAGCAGATCACCCAGTCCCAGCTTTCCCTCCGCGGAAATCGGGTACGGCTCGCCGATGCCAAGATTATAGAACTCATATACATCCATCTCCTGCGACTTGAAATTGTCTACCTTATTCACCGCAAGCACGATCGGCTTCCGGCTTTTGCGCAGCATGGTGGCCACCTGGAAATCCGCATCCGTCAGTCCCTGACGTACATCCGTCATGAAAATGATCACATCTGCGGTATCGATGGCAATCATTGCCTGCTCTCTCATCTGCGAAAGGATCACATCGCTGCTGTCCGGCTCGATACCGCCGGTATCAATCATCGTAAACTCATGGGAAAGCCAGCTCACGTCCGTATAGATCCGATCCCTGGTCACTCCCGGCGTATCCTTCACGATAGAGATTCTCTCTCCCGCCAGAGCATTAAATAATGTAGACTTCCCAACATTAGGCCGTCCCACAACTGCTACTATCGGTTTGCTCATACATCTGTCTCCTTTTATGTATACTGCCCTTCGTCTCTCCGAGAACCGCAAGGCAGAAGTCCTTTCCTGCCGGATCAACCACGGTGACGGGAACCTTTAATTCCATTATAACCTGTTCTACCGTGATGTCATCCAGAAAAACATTTTCCCCGGACCGCAGCATGTTGCACGGAATCAGGAGCTCTTCCCCGAGTTCCCTCCCCTTCAACTGACGGATCAAATCCGTCCCGGTGACGAGCCCGGAAACCGTGATTCTCTCACCGAAGAAATCGTTCCGGATCGGGACGATCTGCACGCGCACCTGCGGGTATTTCTCCCGGATCAGTCCGCACATCCTTTGGATGGTATCTGCCGGAAGCTTCCCCGTCGCAATCGTGAGATTCCGCACCCGGTCGTCTCCGCTGCGTTTCCTCAGTTCCGCTCTAACCTCTGTTTCCAGAAGCCTCAGCATACCGACCCCGTTTTCCAGCTGCAGATACCCATCATACCGTTCCTCCTCCGGAATCTCTCTGCCCGCCAGGAGATACCACTCGTCCGATGCGTGTACAAAGTGTACGCCATACTCCGGATACAGCTTCTTCTGCCAGGCTTCGATACGATCGATTACCTCTGCCGCATCCTCTACGCTAAAGGGCTCCAGAGGATACAATCCGTCGCGAAACCTGGAAAGCCCTACCGGCACAACCGAAAGGCTCCGAAGCGCAGGCAGATACCCGGTCAGATCACGGATGGTCCGCTCCAGCTCCTCGCCGTCATTCAGATTCTTGCACAATACAATCTGACCATTCAGCTCGATTCCCGCGTCCGCCAGCCGTCTCACCTTTGGAAAAACATCCCCCGCGAAACGATTGTGAAGCATCTTCACTCGCAGCGCAGGATTCGTCGTTTGAAAGGAAATATTTATGGGTTCCATCCGGTAACGGATGATGCGGTCAATATCGTCGTCACTCATATTCGTCAAGGTGACATAGTTGCCCTGAAGGAAAGATAGCCTGGAGTCATCATCCTTGAAATAGAGCGTGTCCCGCATTCCCTTCGGCATCTGATCGATAAAGCAGAAAACGCAGTGGTTGCTGCAGGACTTGTAATCGTCCATCAGGCCGTTTTCAAACTCTACGCCCAAATCCTCATCCGGGTCCTTCTCAATTTCCAGTTCCCATTCCTCCCCGGATTTCTTCCGTATCAGTACCACAATGTAGCTGTCGCTGACCAGAAACCGGTAGTCGAAAATATCCTCAATTTCCTTTCCATTGATCTTCAGAATCTCATCGCCGGGCTCCATTTCCATCTCCTCGGCAATGCTCCCGGGTTTAATTTTCCTTATAATATGTGCGGTCTTTCCCATTTTTCATCCTCCGATCATCCTACAAATCATAACAAATCCGTTCTGAAAAAGCAACTTGACGGCAGAAGCAGGCATTGACACCCCATTTCTTCAATGCTAAGATGTGTCGTGTACGCCCGTATGAATCCATTATCCGCTATGGCGGAGCTGCTTTTCCGCGGATTTTACCGGGCATCCCGTTGAAAAAAATATCATACCGGAGGCTTTCATGGCTAATACAAAATATCTGGTGAATGCATCTGCAGTTGCGCCCCTCAAGCTGATCGCTCTGCCCGGATGCGAAGAAATGGCCAAGACCATCAACAAGTATCTGATTCAGTTCCGGCAGGAGATCTCCGCGCAGAACGCCGCGAAGAAGGATACCTACGGATATGCCACGGACAATTACATCATTGATGTCAATCTCCCCCGTTTCGGAAGCGGCGAAGGCAAGGGCGTCATCAATGAATCCATCCGGGGCGTTGACCTTTTCATCCTCGTTGATGTATGCAATTACAGCGTCACCTACAGCGAGTTCGGGAACATCAACCACATGAGCCCCGATGATCATTTCCAGAACCTGAAGCGTGTCATCGCCGCGGCAAACGGAAAGGCACACAGAATCAGCGTCATGATGCCGTTTCTGTACGAGGGCCGTCAGCATAAGCGCACCGGCAGAGAATCTCTCGACTGTGCACTTGCCCTGCAGGAGCTCGTGGACTACGGTGTGACAAACATTCTGACCTTTGACGCCCATGATCCGCGCGTGATGAATTCCATCCCGCTCCACGGCTTCGACAACTTCTTCCCGACCTATCAGTTCCTGAAAGCTCTGCTCAAGACAGAGTCCGATATCCAGATCTCCAATGATCACCTGATGATCATTTCCCCGGATGAGGGCGCCATGTCCAGAGCCATCTATTTCTCCAACGTCCTCGGCGTTGACATGGGTATGTTCTACAAACGCCGCGATTATTCACGAATTGTCAACGGAAAGAACCCGATCGTCGCTCATGAATTCCTGGGCGATTCCGTAGAAGGCAAGGACTGCATCGTCATCGATGATATGATCTCCTCCGGAGGCAGCATGCTCGATGTCGCCACACAGTTGAAGAGCCGTGGCGCACGCAATGTGTATGTCTGCTGTACCTTCGGTCTGTTCACAGACGGCCTCGCCAAATTCGATGAATACTACGAGAAGGGAATGATCAAGAAGGTTATCACCACCAACCTGATCTACCAGACGCCGGAGCTACTCTCCCGTCCGTGGTATTCCACCGCAAAGATGGGCAAGTACATGGCCAGCATCATCGACACGCTGAACCACGACGTATCCATCAACAAGGTTCGCGACAACACCTTGAAAATCAACAAGCTGCTCAAGCAGCACGGCTGCTGATTCAGAGCCCTTATATCATCTATCTCTGCCGTACAGCTGCCTTGTACGGCAGTTTTCATTTACACGAACAGTGAGCTGCAGCCGAATGCGAAGTATTCGGCTGCAGCGAGCGTCGCGATAGCGGGATAAAACTCGCACAGCGTGTTTTATCCCGTTTCTGTGAACAGTGAAAGTAATATGCCGCGAAACACCTGTATTTCAATTCCGCCGATTGTAAAATGAAGTTGGACATCTGAATAAAATAAAGATCCATGGCAGGATCTTTGGTAGAATGTAAGTCACCACAACCAACTTTCTACAGGAGAATCGCCACCATGGACTGCTCTCATTC
>Ga0256406_1001884_pt1 | contig 31967 bp, 18 predicted proteins | sample RumenRJG_03DNA_FD_185986 | JGI IMG/M metagenome (GOLD analysis project Ga0256406, IMG submission 185986) | Bovine rumen microbial communities from Lethbridge, Alberta, Canada - RJG_03 | ecosystem: Host-associated > Mammals > Digestive system > Stomach > Rumen | place: Canada: Alberta | collected... | reverse complement strand
AGCTCCTTTTAGCTCAAAATGCACTACCTTATTGCGTTGCCCTTGCTGAAGTTTCTTACAGAGTCCCAAATCTGTTAGGCAAGTTATGCCTAAAGTGACACTGGCATAAGAATAGGGAACAAGGGGGGCTATCTCACTTGCTGACAAGCCCTCTATGCTGCCGACCTCAAGATGATAAAGCAAAAGAAATTGGGCTACAGGCGTTAAGACCGTAGCTTTCTTCCTGTTTGCCGTTTTTTCTAAAGCCACCACCATGGGCAAGTACGCATATCTTTCGGACATAATGAAATACACACCTTTGTCCATCAGCCGTTGCCGCTCATAGGTGGGGCCGGGGTGAAGGATGAATACTGCTGGCAATCCGGTTATCCCGGACAGCCTTCTGCCTGTAATGTCGCATTCTCTTGGCGTAGGATTGTCTCCTTTGGGCTTCACAAAAAGAAGAGACACCCCCTGATACTCGCCGTCAAAGAACCGGTAGGCTATTTTCTCACCTATGGTAAATCCTTTCAGCCCTGCCTTCTGCCTTGGGCTCAGCCGTACTCTTTTCCCCAGTATGACGGTTTCTAGATTTGAATTCATTTTGCTACATTTTAATTCTGTATTAAAACGTTGCAAATTTAATAATAAAATTCTATATATAAAATAGTTGCCATATATTTTTAGGATAAATTTAATTTCTGAGCATACCGATCTGTTTTAACAATGTAGGCAATGACAATAATACAAAAGTCTGAGTAAGGATGGTTAGGAACTAATTGATACGCGGATAATAACGAACAGCCTTTCTGTATAAAGTTGTCTTTGTCCGACATAGCTTACAAATATTGATGGATGGGTATGAGCCATTCTGTCTTTGAAGTCCACAATATTATGTGTCAGCATCATTTAGTTATCACTTCAAGACTTGAAAATGTACATTGATACTATAATGTTGTTTTAAGTTAAGAAAAAGATTAAAACAACATGTTTTAATTACAGAATGATGCAAAATAAGTGCATATACTTTCCATTTTCACATTTTTTATAAATTTAATTAATGATAATGGTATCAGAATACTGTCTGTAGTAATTAAGAACTTGTGGTATTCAAAAATTTATATTTACTTTGCGCCCGAATCAGAGCTACGTTAATGTTATGATTTCGCTACGTTTCAGTGAAGACCACCGTGGTTTGTCTGACTTTGGCTCTTTATGGACTCGAAGGTAATCTTACAACTATAGGCGATTGACTAACGATGTTTAATCAAAAACTTACAAATTTTTAAAAAACTGAAATGAACGAAGAGAGACATGAGGAGATCATGACTGCGATCTCAAACCTGTCAGCCCAGTTCTCAGAAATGCTGAGAGAGTTTAAGAAGAGAGGAGAACTGTACCATGAGGCTGATGATGCCACATTGACGACTAACGACCTGATAGATGTGTTGGGTGTATCCAAGGCAACGCTGAACCGTCTGCGCCAAAGAAGATTGATTCCCTTCCGGTACATCTCGGCCAACCAGGTGGTCTATCCCTACAGAGAAATTGTCAAGGAGATCATGATGGGGCGCATTACTTTCAAGGGCCTGTCGAAAATGGACGCTCTGCAGCGTCTGCAGGCCTTTCGGGAGACGATTCCCTTGCATTGCATCACTCCCAACAGCCTTGGGAACCAAGTTGAATACCGATAATGGGATTGTAGCGTATGAATTACAGAGACAGCATACTGATGAGAACCCAGAGGGGATTGGATGTATTCAACTACTACATGCCCTTCAAGGTCATACCGAGGAAGAAATTCAAGAGTCCGTTCTACAATGACACAAAGCCTTCCTGCCACGTCTATCTGGACCCTAAGACCGGCTACTACCGTTATAAGGATTTTGGGGCGTCTGAATACTCCGGCGACTGCTTCTGGTTCGTCGCCACGATGTTCAACTATGACATGAAGAATGACTTCAGGCTCATTCTCTCCAAGATAGACCGGGACCTCGGACTGTGCATTTCCATGGACAGCCCAAGCTGCGGGAATGATGCAAAGGCTGTTCCTCCCAGAAAGCCACAGCCGTCAAGTCCGGAACCGGCAAAAGCTTCGGCCGCCAGCAGAAACGTGACCAAGAAAGCGAAAGTGACGGAAAAGGATTTCAGCGAGGAGGAGCAGGGCTATTGGGCGAAATATGGTATCGGCAAGGAGACGCTCAGCCGTTTCCATGTCACGAGCGTTGTACGGTACTCCAATGTCAACGATGAGGGAAAGCCTTACTCCTTTGTCTCTTCCGAACGCGAGCCGATGTTCGCTTACCATGTGGGCAGCAGCATAAAGGTGTACCGGCCGTTCAGCAAGCCCCGGTTCCTGTACGCAAGTTCCTCGGGCTCGGATTACATCTTCGGAATGGAGCAGCTGCCGCCAAGGGACAATATCGTGTTCATAACGGGTGGGGAGAAGGATGTCATGAGTCTGGCGGCGCATGGCTTCAACGCCATCACTTTCAACAGCGAGACGGCAAGAGTGCCGAAGACCATACTGGAGAGCCTCAAAAGACGGTTCAAGCACATCGTGCTTCTCTACGACATGGACGAGACTGGCGTGAAGCACTCCCGGGAGATTCAGATGGCTAACGCTGAACTTGGACTTCTCAGGATGGAGCTGCCCCTGAATGGCACAAAGGACAGCAAGGATGTATCTGACTTCTTTGCAGGTGGTGGAACAGCTGAGGAGATCAACAGTCTGTTCATGTCCATCATCAAGGAGAAGCATGAGCAGACGGCCAGCTTGCTGAAATGCTGTGAGCTAGACTACGACAATCCGCCGGAGCTGTCCAGGATGGTGGTGGGGGTTAACGGCGTGCCGATAGGAAGCTGCGGTAATCTGCTTTGCGTGACGGGAGGAGAGGGCGTAGGGAAAAGCCACTACATCTCTTCCATCATTGCGGGTGCATTGTCGAAGGATGAGTTGGACAAGGACATGACACTTGGACTGGATATTGCAAAGAACAGGCATCAGAAGGCCGTTCTGCTGTTTGACACGGAACAGTCAGAGGCTCAGCTATACAAGAACGTGTCCATGATATTGAAAAGAAGCGGCTTTGACTCCAAGCCGGAGCATTTTCACCCGGTCTACATGACGGCCATGTCCCGGAACGAGCGGCTGACGCTGATCAGGGATGCGCTTGATATGTTGTACTATCGGCACAAGGGCATACAGATTGTGGTGATTGACGGTGTCGCGGATCTTGTCAGGTCTGCCAACGATGAGCAGGAGAGCATCAGCATTGTAGATGATCTCTACAAACTGGCGGACATCTACAATACCTGCATCGTCTGTGTACTGCACTTCGTGCCGAACGGCTTCAAACTGCGAGGTCATCTTGGCTCGGAACTGCAGCGGAAGTCATCTGGTATCCTGTCTATAGAAAAAGATGAGATTGGCAACTTCTCGGTGGTAAAGGCGATGAAGGTACGTGATGGAAGTCCGCTTGATGTTCCACTGATGAAATTCGGATGGGACAAGGAGAAGAATATGTTCGTCTACCTGGGTGAGAAGTCCAAGGATGAGAAAGAGAAGTGGAAGGAAACGGAATTGAAGGAAGTGGCAAAAAGTATCTTCAAGCTGGAGGGTCCCATGTCCTACGCACGGTTGGTCACTCTAGTGATGGACAATATGGAAGTAAAGGAGCGGACAGCCAAGAAGTACGTTTCCATCATGAAGGAGAGAGGCATCATTACGCAAGGCGGCAATTCTAATTACAACATCGGGAAGCTATGAGACAGGAGAATCATGTGGATACGTTCCATGCAATCATGGATAAGCTGAGAGTCATGGAGGATAAGTTGAACCGGCATTCCGAGCTGCTCAGGGACCTCAAGGCCGTGAGGGAAAGGGATGGCTATCTTGATATTGTGGAAGTAGCACGGCTCTTCCGCGTAGAGCAGAAAACAGTATACAACTGGGTCTGCGCGGGCAAGATTCCCTCTAAGAAGCTCAATGGGAGGCTGCTCTTTCCAAGACTTCAAATCGAGAAACTCATAGATGGTAAGTAAAGTGCTGACTTTGTTTAGTTCTTACTAATGCACATTAAGGAGCCCGGTAGCCGTCTTCATGGGTACTGGGCTTCTCTTTAGGAATATTTTACCGTTGAAGCTTAGTTCTTTAGCACTTTTACAGCATTCAGGAACGAATAAAATTTAATACTTTACGTATTTTTGATACTTTTATATATTATTTTCTTATGAGTGGTGTTGTAGCACTATTGGTGGTATTATAGCATTATGTGCATTCGCAATTAATCCCCACTTTTGCAGACATGGACATCATTTTTTCTAAAACGCTATTGCGACTCTTGAAAGAAAGAGGCCATGGGAATGCCAAAGAATTCCTGGGTGCGACTAATAAAGATTACAGCAATTTGCTTAAATTGTTGCGGTGCGATTCTAACATGAAGTTTGAGTCCTTGGACTATGTGGCTAAATGCATGGATCTCTATCCTTATATTACCATGATTCCACGTGAGTATTTGCCAGAGGAAAGCTTCAATCTGCTCCTTGAGAAGTACGGACTTTGTTACAATGTCAAGGAGGGGCAGGGTGCATACCTGCTGACGAATGTTGTCGAAGGCTTGAAAAATGATGGTCAGTTGGATGCCTTATCTCCTTTCCCATTATTGGCGGTAAAAGAAGTACTGGTGGATTCCCAGGTTCATGGTAACCTTGGTGAAGCCGCCGATATACTTATGGATGCGTTAATCAAGATCCATAAGATGAATCATCCGGATCGGTAATTATTCCGTGGTCATAGCCTGAGTGGGTTGCTGTCTCTGAGTGGTCAACTTTCAGGTTGAGTGAAGTAGGAAACACAGGGCTATGGGCACCTTGGTTAATGTGAAAAGCACTGAGTGGGGTATTCCGCTACGCCGTTATCGGCATGCCGGTCTTGATTGACTATCAAGATGGTATGCCCGGAGATGCGTATGCCTTCTATTCTCGGCTTATGCGGGCAAGACAGCAAGAGATTTCATCGTATAGTACAAGGTTTCTTGTTCTGTTGCGGCAAGAGATCATGCCTGTATCTGCATGCGACTGAAGCTGATCTGATTATTTTTTTTGCTTGTTTTGATTTTTCCTGTCCTTGCCTTATGTTTCCCACCCATTCCTACTCGTTCCCTTTAGTGCGCGGCCGAGCACGTCTTCTGTGTAAGGAGGTTTGTATCAGACATTTGCGGCGCTCTTTTCTTTTGCTTAACTTTGTTGCGTATCCATGTAGATGACTGTCGGTGAACTAATAGGACAGTCAAATGGATGTAACTTTAATTTATACTGCTTTATGAAAAGAAACCACATTGTCGTATTTGTCAACCGAAAGGTTGAAATTGAAGTGAGGAAACATTATGTCCTAAGCATTTTTCTACTTGGAAAGGGTAGGATTAGAGTCACTGGCCATGTCCATCAGGTATCAATTACCATCAAGAGACAGGGTTGCAGACGAAAACATGCAAGCAACAAGGCTAGTCATAAGACAGCTAGCATTCTGTCTATCGGGAAAGTAGTTAATCCGGCTTTTTCGGTGACCAAGTGCATCAAGCTACGTAACGGCAGTCCGCTTGACATTCCAATGACGCATTTCGGATGGGGCAAGAAGAAGGACATATCTGGCTATATGAGCGTGAAATCCAAGAAGGACAAGGGAAAGCAGAAATCTACTGTCCCCAAGAACATCGCCGCAAGCATCTTCGAGAAAGTGAATCCTATTGCGTATGTAAAGCTGACAGATACCATCATTGACATGATGAACGTGGAGCCGAGGACAGCCAAGGAGTGTATCCAAACCATGAGGGAAAAAGCAATTATAGAGCAGCTTAATGACCTGTCCTGTAAGCTCAAGATATTCTGAGCCGATGCCGTGGCACCGGCAGTGCAGGTTACCTGCGTTGCCGGGCCACTTTCTTTCTTCGGTCAATGGCATTGGCGATAGAGAAGCCTATCCAAAGAATAGGGAACATCAGAGCCCAGAAGACAATCTTGAGGACCAGGACCACAGCGGCAATGACAGCGGCAATAATGAGGGCGTAAAGGAAGAAGAGTGCGAACATGATAACATCGTTTAGAGGTGAATAAATATGTTTGTTAACTCTTTATTAATATACAAATATACGAATAAATTCTGAATTACGCAAGTTTTTCGGCGATTATTTTCTATAAATATACGATTAATTTCAATCTGTCTAACAACAAAAAATCATTATCTCTATGGGTACAAATACCGTTCCAAATCAACAAAAAGCAATCCTAACTTTCAATGTCTTCTTCAGAGAGGACACCACCACACAGTCGTTCCTGCCGAATATCGTGTCAAAAGACCCTATGAACTGGGATTTCTTTCGTAGTGTCCTGACAGGGCAGAAGAACTGCAGGCTGACCATCGTCGACAAGTCCATAGAGACTCCCTTCCACTGCTTGCTTGTAGCTTTGTTCTGCAAGCAGCTTGAGGATGAGTTGCAGACGACATTCGATAATGTGACCATGATTCTGTCTCCTCTCCGCAAAGAGCATCTGGGCAGCATCAACATTGCCAACTTGCCTTTTGACAAAACAGAGAACCGCAACGACTATCTGCAAGAGTGTTTCTCAAAGGTATCGGGAAGAAAGGTTAAGATAGCGACAAAACGCAATCCTATACTCTGCAGGGACATTAAAATTTCTTCGGGTGATTATATTCTCTACCTCCGCTTTGAGGGTGGGGTAGCCAATGGCTGGCAGGTGGACGATGCGTATGTCGCGAGGCTTACACCTCAGGAGCTTCTGTCATTCGCTTCCTGCAATTTGAAATGTAGGAATATTTTCACGCATGGCTATAGTCAGAATGGCGTGTTCATAAATGTAGATTTATTGACAAAGTTTTAATCCCAATGCCCAGTATTATTTAAATATCAGTTTAGGTTGACACTGTCAATATCTTGCGTTTCACCCGATCCTTGGACCGACTCTATTGCAAAGGGTCGACACATGTCGATAGCTTGCAGGGTCAACACGTGTCAAGTGTTTGCACGGTCGACGCATGTCGATAGTTTGCACGGTCAACACGTGTCAAGTGTTTGCACAGTCGACACATGTCGATAGTTTGCAGGGCCAACACGTGTCAAGTGTTTGCACAGTCGACACATGTCGATAGCTTGCACGGTCGACAATTGCCTACCTTGAGTGAGGAAAAACCGAAGTCTGCTGAAAAATTCCGAACATAAGTTTCATCGAAAACATGGCATATCCGCTTGAAAATCAAATTATGAACTTCAACACTCGGTTATACTACCGCTACGGCAGTCAATTGGGAGTAGCAAGTTGTACTTTTGTACGTACACTTCGGTTTCCACCTCAGTCCACGTGCAAAAGTCACTTGCCAGCGGAGCTGGGGGGAGAATCGGTCGCAACTCCCTATCATAACTTGAAATCTGTAAACCACACACCATCCTGAAAGATGAACAAGAAGATAAGATTGGAGATACGCCTGTCAGAAGATGATGCTTGCGTCTTCCGAAAGAAGGCGAAAAGCTATGGCGACAACATGAGTGCGATGGTACGAGAGGCTGTCAACCTGTTCGATGACCAACGTACAAAAGGGAGTTTAGAGACGATGGACAAGCTATTGCAGTTCTACAAAAAATATCAACAACAACTGTCATGGCTCGGAGGCAACTTCAACCAATGCATGCACCGCGCCAACGAACTTGCAATCGCCAGTGAATTGTCATCTGACTATTTCACCAACGTCTTATTGCCCAAGACAAAGGAGGCAATCTCTATCATCCGCAGCATAAAGAATGAGCTGGATAAAATTCACGACCATATCGAAGACCAACTATGATTATCACCATTCTTCCTTCTTCGGCCAACTTCCATGCCATCGCTTACAACGAGAAGAAAGTTGCGAGCGGTCAGGCTACGCTCTTGGAAGCTGCCAACATCATAGGCTTCCGACTAGAGACTTATACAGCTGACAGGCTTCGCCAGTTTTTTATGAAGTACTCCGCACGGAACTCACGCATTCAGAGAGCGCAGTTCCATGTGGCAGTCAGCTGCAAGGGAAACGAATACTCCCATGAGCAGTTGCTTGACATCGCTCACCGCTATCTGAAAGAGATGGGATATGCAGAGGATGGACAGCCGCTATTGGTCTATGCCCACCACGACACAGACAACAACCACATCCACATCATCACATCACGCATCGCCCCTGATGGTCATAAGATAGAGCATGACCAGGAGAGACGACGGTCGAGGAAGTTAACGCAGGAAATTATGAAAGAGGTCACTGGCAACAGACAGGAGCCGGATGTCAAAGACATAGCGAAAGAGGCTCTTACCTATCGCTATACTTCCAAAGCTCAGTTCTGTGCCATCATGGAGAGTCTGGGCTATGAGTGCGAGGACGATGATGAAAAGCCACTTGTCCATCTTTACCGCAATGGTGAGGAACTGGGAACGATGCAGGTGCAGCTCATCATGCGGCACGCTCTGAAAGAAAACAAGCCCGATGACAAGCGTCGTCGGCAACTACGTGCTATCTTGCAAAAATACCGCAATCTGTCTGCCAACAAGGAAGAGCTGGCAGCCACAATGAAAAAGAAGTTTGGTATCAGCTTGGTATTTGTCGGAAAGAAAGACACGCCCTATGGTTACATCGTCGTTGACCATAAGAACAAGACCGTCTTCAAAGGTGGTGAGTTCCTTAGCGTCAAGGAGTTGCTCCAGTTCGAGGATTCAACTACCCGCTTTGCCCGAATAGAAAGCACTATCGACGAGTTTCTCACAGACAACCCGAAACTCACAACGGCCGACATCAACCGCATCCTATATCGCCAGTTCGGTACGCGTATTCATAGAGGTACGGTATCGTGGAATGGCGAGACCATCAATCTGCGCGAGTCGGTCGTCCGTCAGCTCCGTAACAACTACTTGGAGTCAAGGGGCATTGTTAAGCGAGGAACTTCTCATTCCTCAAGAGCGGAACAACCACGCCAAACACCTTCTGCCGAAAACAAACCTGCAAGCAGAGTGCCGGATAGTTACGCCGGTGCCAAAGATACCAATCGCGAGTATGAAGTCAGCAACGGCATGAATGTAAATGATGTAGATGACGAGCAGAGCCAACAGAGCAAATGGAGAAGATGATATGATAGATGAATTCAACAAGTGTGACACAATGAAATAAATAAAGACGCACTTTCTGCATTATTCTCGCTCAGTTGGGTGTCAATGATGGTATTATTATTAAGAAACTTGTGCTTGATACGGTATCGGAGAGGATATTCAAACAAGTCATATGTGGGTTCATCGATAAAGGCTTACTTTCAGGGCGCTTTTTATCCCCCATGCGCCCAGTTCAACCTTTATATAATCTTTCCAGATTCGAGATCTATTGTAAAGACTTCTCCTGTTTTCAAATCTCGGTACGTTAATGTTTTTGCCGTATAATTCTCCGTGAAATGTCCAAATGGGATAGCAGTCTTTCCATCAATTGCATGAATAACATCATAACTGGCTTGGCTCTCTTTCTTGTTTTTCACCCAAATATTACCAGTAGTATATTCACATATTAAATCTGAGAGGAAATAGTAATCTCCTCTTATCGTTTGAAGGAATAAGCCCTTTGATGTCATCACAACTTGGCAATGATATTTACCATCATACAGGCAGAACCTCTTACTTTTATTGATGTATCTGCTTGGAAGAGTTGTAAAATATTGTCCTGTTACATAACTACCAATAGCTACTATGTTTTTGAAGTCCATAAACCGCTCATCACTTTTATAATCAGACAAAGCACAGAGAGGAACTCGAAGCACACATTTCTCTATTTCAAAATTCTTAAAAGTTTCTTTACTTAACTCTATATTATTTGGTTTTGTTGCTCGAAGGGTAATTGTGTCTAATATTTGACACCCTGAAAACAGAGAGTCTTGAAGCTCTTGTATTCCCTCAGGAATTACAATTTCCTTTGCACAATTTTCTTCAAAAGCATAAGATTCTATACAGGTAACTCCATCAGGAATTACTATAACGCTTTCATATTCCTTTCTTGGAAAAAGGATTAATGACGATTTGTCTCCGTTATAAAGGACACCATTACTATCTGAATAAAAGTTTTTGTTCGAGCGATTAACGTTCATCTTACATTCAAAAGGAGTCCAATCAAGATAATTAAGCGTAGATGGTAATTCAATCTCTTCAAGGCCAGTATGGATAAAGGCTTCTACGCCAATACTGGTTAGTCCGTTGTTCAATTTAACCTCTTTTAATTTTTTGCAATTCCAAAAAGCATGACCGCCAATTTCACGCAACGACTTGGGGCATACGATGGCTGTAATTTTCGTATTGCCATTAAACGCGTCATTTGCAATCTTTTCCACACCTTCAGGAATTTGTATGTTGCCAAATGCCTCGCTAACAATGCCTGTAATAGTCTTCCCGTCCTCACTGAAGATAAAAATCTGTTGCTCATTCTTTTCATAATCTTTTTCAATTTTTTCCGAATTCATTCTTTCAACAGATTTCATGTACTCGACCACTTTAGGGTCAACCTTGATGTCACTTTTAGTAATTCTTGATGTCAAGGTTAAGCCCGCTAATGATCTGCAACGGCTCAAAGCTACATACACCTGCCCTGGAGCAAAAGAATTATGCGCATCTACTATTGCTTTATCAAAGGTCATACCCTGACTTTTATGAATTGTTACAGCCCATGCTAGTTTTAATGGAAATTGAGTAAATGATCCCGTCTCTACTGGAACTATAGACTTCTTTTGCTCATTCCATTCATATTTGTATAATTTCCATGTAGTTCGCTCAACCGTAATGAGTTTCCGTTCATCAGTCAGCACTCTAACATTACCGTTGTATATGCTCGTAACAATACCTAAGGTTCCATTTACATACTTCTTCCCACGATTGTCATTACGCAATAACATGACTTTAGCACCTACTTTTAGCTTTAATGTGGTGTCTGTAGGACATAAACTATCATTGTTACAGAATTGTCCTTCTATGTCAGCATCGAAAGTTTTTATTTTACCTGGTATTTCATTCAATTTGCGATTGTTGTATGCCTGAACATCTTGCTTTTTTGTACGAAGGTATACACCTGGTTCTTTTATTGATGGTTCATAACCTATCTTGAGTCTCTTATTGATTTCTTCTACATCTGACTCCAAATACACGCCCTTACGGATATTATTGAGTATTCTTACAAAAGAGTCGTCTTTTTGTCTGTATACTTTGTTTAATTCGAAAACAGGTAATGGATGTCTTCTAATAACATCAGACGAAAAGAAAAATGGATTGTCTTTTTCGTAATGAGAATAAAGAAGTTCTTTATCTCTATTGTCAACTACTGGAGGCAATTGGAACAGATCTCCAAATAATATGACTTGAATGCCGCCAAACGGTTTATTATTCCTCTTATAATGCTGAAGCCTAAGGTCAATCATGTCCATCACGTCACATCTCACCATACTTATTTCATCAATGATAAGGATGTCTAATTTCTTTATTACATTCACTCTTACTTTGTCCATTCTATGATACCATCCTCCCGTCTTACCAGGGACGAAAACTGTCGTATTCAATCCAAAGAGAGAATGTATTGTTTGGCCTTCTGCATTCATAGCTGCAACCCCTGTTGGGGCGGCAACAACAACATTTTTACCACGAGCTTTACTCTCGTTGTAAATTTTCTTCAATAATGTCGTCTTGCCAGTACCTGCCTTGCCCGTTATAAAGAAGCTGCGGCCAAGACTAGCTATTACATGTGCTATTACCTTATCATCAATATTGAACTTTCTCATAGAAACAAACTGTTTTAGTAAGATTGATTCTTGTTTTACGCTTTCACTTCATACTCACTTTATTGCTCATACCTCTCAACATACATATTATGTGATAAGCTTCTTTTCCATACAGATCATCTGTCCATGCTTTTTCGATGAATATTTCTTTGTTGTATAGAATCCCGATGTTTGAACTCCACTATTTTCGTAAGTGATTTTATATAAAATCACCCTTTCTAAAGCTGGTTATTTAATAATTTGGTAAATAGGACTGGCAATTTGTTCGCGTCTCCCGGTATGAAGATCTTGTATCTGTAATATAACCTCGGAGCTGAATGAGGTGTTCTTTCTAAAGGAGGATTATTCCACTCTTTTTCCATTTTCCCCTTAAATATTAATTTGTATGACTTGAAATTATTTAGTATAAAGCGCCATCTCTCCTTATGGGCATAAGAATCTGCTGGGGATATAGTAAATTCATGGAGTACATTCTTCATTTCAAAAGAACTATGTCCTGGGTACTCTGGAAAAGCGATACTTTCGATTTCTTTCAAAATAAAGTCAGGTTCGCTTTGCGACCATGTAATCACAAAAAGTCTTAGCCCTGACTGTACTCTCAGAATTTCTTGCGAAAGCCAACGTCGTATGTCATCGCTGAAGTAAACATTACCATCTCTGATAGTTTTGATTTCACAGAGGAAATGTTTATTGTTGCAATGTTCTTTCACTTTAGTCTTCTTAGCATTCTGAAACTCTAATATTCCAACTGGATTGTTGTTCAGATCACTTATAAAACAATCGATATTTGTAGGCCAAGCGCAGCCATAGCGGCGTAAGGCTCTGTCGAAGAAAGGAAGGTCTTGTTTTTCTCTATAACTTTTATTAGATTTCCAACCTTTCTTTTCTTGTATCCACTCAGAAAACTCTTTGTATGATTCAAATTTCCTTATGAATTTACATTCACGAAGAGAAGATATTTCATACATCCAAACTTTCTCGAGCTTATCATTATACAGGAAGTAGGATAAGTTCAATCCGAAGCGAAGGGAGAAATTGATTTTTCTTATCAAGCAATCTCCCTCCAGACTTCTGATCTTTCTAAAGGTCAAGTCTGTAGTCTCATCTATTTCATCCCCATCTACTCTGGCCCTTTCCATGAGCATCGTAACTGTGTCGCTACTATTCTCGTTACAGCCTTCTATACTGTCAAAATAGTAGTGAGTATTTTTAATGAGAGCTTTTTTCGCCCAGTTACTTGCGTCACTTCTCTCTGATGTTTCTTTTCGTAAATTCGTAAAGCTCATAAGCTATTAATATTTTCTCTCCCTTAAAAAATCTTTGAGGCTGATAACGGTCAGTCCAAGTCCTTTTGCCTTTATCTGAAGTCCATTGTCAGATGTTAACAAAATGGGGTTGTCGCCCTTGTATTTTAGCAACACCGTTAAGATGTTGTTATCTGGTGATCTCCTATCAAAATCCTTCGGCAAGAGAGACAAATCAGACAATTCCATCTTGATTTCCCTGACACCCATTTCCCTATTGATAGATTGTAGAGCTTTTTGCACATTTCTTACTCCATTAGCATCTAACTTAATTTTAAGATGATCCAACTCGTCAATCACCTTTGCAGATAGGACAACTTCATATTTCTTGTCTATGCGTGAGATGACATCGGGACAATTAACAAAAACATTTGTATCTATTACATAGATGTTTTTTTTGTCTGCCCTGATTTCTTTCTTCGGTTTTTCAAATTTAGACAAGTCAATCTTGCCGAAAATATGCAAATTACCTGTAGAAGGAATGGCACAAGGCTTAGGTGCTACTTCTTTGCTCTCAAATTTTTGTATCTTACCTTCCGGACTTATTCTTACGCATCTTTCAATATAGTTTTTTATTCTATTATCTATCGTATGAAAATTCTCTAAGGGTACATCTGACAATATTAATGTAGCACTCTTTGAACGACTTGTTGCCACATTGAAACGGCTTAGATTAAAGGCAAAAGTTACGTTGCGACCTGGTATATATAATATCGTATAATCAACGGTCATGCCTTGTATTCTATCAATAGTCTCAATGGTGAGAGTGTTAATATGAGAAGCAGTCAAAAACTCCTTTTGGATATGTATTACTGTATCTTTAAATGGAGTTATGATGGCTATTTCTAAGTCTGGGTTTTTCTCATGAATAGAGTGAATTATACTCCTCATGATATTAATTGCCGTTTCGGAATAAATTCCATTTGTAAAGTCATCTGTATAACAATAGACTCCACCGCCATCAACTGGAACGAAAGGGTTGTTAATACCCGAAAGATTTGGTCTATCCTTCTCTCTTTGAACAGAGCGGAAGTTTGTTCCATAAAACACACTCGTAAGCTTGGCACTGGCTGGTGTCAATCGAAACGTTGTCATTATCCTAAAAGCTTTCGTATTCGTTCCAAGGGCAAACGTTTCCAAGCCATTTGTTTGCAAATCGACTCTCCATTGCAGATATGAAGAACTATTCGCATTTTGAACTATTGGAGGAAGCTGCATAGGATCTCCTACTATTAAGCACTTTTTGCCTAATGCCTTAAATCCTACGATTGTAGCTAAGAACGCTTGCGAGGCTTCTTCTATGACCACTAAGTCATAAGATGGCAATGCCTGACTCTCGTTAGCTTTTGAATATACACCAGATAATACATAATTCGTAGCCAACAGAAGTTCGCCCTCAGGTACCACAAGTGGCACGACGGCTTCTTTTAATCCTCTTGCTTCTTTTTTCTCGTCTGCCGACAAATTGGTCTTAGAAACTTTCCCTTCTATTAAATATTTCTTCAATGGAGATTGTTTCACAAGTTCAATAAGTCCTTTATTGGCCATAGTAGTGGCGCAAACAGACTTGCCTTGATCAAGATACCTGCTAATGATATTTGCAATCGTATAACTTTTTCCTGTTCCTGGAGGGCCTTGTAAGATAACACATCCCTCATTTTCTAATCCATTGTAAACACGGTCAGCTATACCAAACTCATTTTTTGGATCATACGTAAGCTCTTCTGGTTCCCACTCATCATAGGTTATCTTAGGTTCCAAATATAGTTCCTTCTCATCTCCATGATGTTCCAAATAATTTTCCATGTTGAGATAATAATCAACTGGGGGAAATGGATCGAAGACAATTGCGGTTAATTCTTTGCCACGTTGCAATGAATTTTGTATCAGATTAAACATTTTCAATGTAATTCGACCACAAGCAACCACATCATATCCTGTATTATCCTTAACATAATATTGAGGTACCAGATCAGAATAAGAGGTGTGATTGGCACCGTTGGAACAAAATTGTTCTAACGTCACATCCCAGTCTTTAACGCTATTGCCATAAGTCTGCCTTGCAGTTCTTGTAACAAGCGTAATATTTTTCAAGACTTTCAAGCGGGGGGCATGGTTCCGTGGAAATCTTATCTCCACGAATCCATTCTCATTAATCTTTGATACATAACCAAATGTAATCTCTTCCCTAGCATATAACTGGGCTATCGATGTACTAAAGGTGGACTTATAGCCCACCTCTGACAAACGCATCTGATCATGGAAAAACTTTCCAAAGTTTTTTATCCGTTCATCCATAATTATCACAAGTCATCTACATTATCTGTTCCATTGTTCATGATAGGTTCAAAGAAAGAATTGTATTCTTCGTTCGACTTAACACGAATCATTGTGTAGGCTGATCCGGTCACGTTGTTAAGTACGTTCTGATAAAGTTCGTCAACTGCCTTAACTCGTTCCTGACCAGTCATCTTAATGATGATATTGTCATTGCCGATAAGCTTCAGGATGTCATCTTTTGATCTTAGATAGAAGAAATCATCTTGCTTTGCGCCAACATATACACATACTATGTACCGATCATTGCTTACCATATTCCAGACCTTTGGAGATATATATAGAATACCGTGAGCTGCAGAGCATTTGTGAATCCATTTACCATTAGCCAGTTTAATTTCATCCTTTTTGGCTCCATCCCTTACAAATGCTGCTTCGTCATCATTATCGGTAACATGACCAGCGTCTCTAAGAGATTTGAACAAACGCAATTGTGCCAAGTAATTAGCATCGGCTACTTGCTCTGCTGTGAAATCCTCACCTAAAAGTGCACTTATTTCTCCACGTTCCTCTTCATTAGCCTCTCTTGTTGATACCTCAAAAGGCTTCCCCGAAGACTTCCATTTAGCGATTTCTTCGGCTGAGTGTACATGTGGCTTTGAAGTAGTACTATGACCATTACTATGATTTTCCGTCCCGTGTCTTTGGGGTCGATGCTCATTTGAATTTAATTGGCCATTCCTTTGATGCATACCAGTTGAAGTACCATTTGGCTGGTTAGGTCTGTTTGCGGAAGAGTGTCCAGAAGCGTTGTCTTTTCCATCCTCTTCTTGCTCTTCCTCGCTCCCTTCAGGAGTGTCATCTTCTGGATAAGATTCGCCATAATCCGGCTCCTGAGGCTCCTCTATAGTAGGCTCATTTCTATTTGTAGTATCTGTCGCATCAGGTTCCGAATCTTCTGGCCCATAGCTTGAAGGTCCCAATTCATCAGGCGCATCTTCATCTTGCTTTATATTCAAAAGCTCAGGAAAATACTCAGCAGCTACATTTAGAAACTCATCGTCATGGAGTATGTTGATTTGCTCTACAAATTTTGCCTTAAGTATATATTGAGGATATATCAACAATTCCTTCAACATGTCTTTGTCGAATTCTGTTGAAATATAATCCTTGAAAGCTTCTGCAAAATCAGAAAGCACCAAAGGGTTCTTAAAACCATAAAAAGACTTATCCTTGATGTCATCTACATAATAGAAATTGACCTCATCTTTATTTTCGTGGTAAAACTTTTGCTTATCACGAGAAATTGAAGGATTTGATGTGTATACTATAGATATAGAACTGCATTCAATCATATTCATTTGATTGATTTTCCTGCAATATTTTTCGTACAGTTCTTTCCAAGAATCCTCTTGCTCTATACTAGCTATAAGTAATGCAATCATGCAGAAGAATCTATTGAACTTCTTGATATCTTGTACGGGTAATTCTTTAGGAGTTATTGCCACCTCATCGCCTTTTATAATGGTTATGCCCAAGACATTACAAGCCTTTGCCATAAGGCTTGTATCTATCACTCCATTAGACATAAAATAAAGATTGGAGATGACAACAGGACTATTTCCAAAATATTGTGTCAAAGCTTTTGAGTCTGCATCTAACGCATACAGATTTTTGACTTGTACATATTTTCTAAGAACATTCATCCATTGAGCATTCTCATCCTCCCTGTATGCGTTTATCTTCTTCAAACGAGCATTCTCTTCTATGTCGCCAGGAAGGGGGCTTATCATCCAGCGAAGAATCTGACCTCTGTTTTCGGGACTGGTTAAACAGAATAGAGATAATATACAATCATTAAAACTTAATTGACTCTTGAATGGCAAAAGGTCAAAAACAGTCTTATCGTTATCTTTATCTATCTTTTTTGACTTAATACAAGGCACAAGGTCCTCGTAATTTTGATGGTTTTGTATGTTGTTATTTTCAGATAGTTTTCTGACATAAGGTTCGATCCGTGGAGAATATAAATCTTCCGCTCTCTTAACTCCATGCTTTGTCGGGATGCATTCTATGCCTTTGAATGCATCATTCCTAATCATATTAACAATATGGCTAACCGTCACTAAAGAGTTTGTCCCCGACAAATATTCAGACCATATGTAAACGGCAAATTCTCTATTATCTTTTAAATTGACTAAGTCTGTTGTCCAAAGATCATGGTGCAACGCAAAATACTTGAACAAAAACCTTTGTGACTTTTCTGATTTAGTCAAATAGTCATCTGAAAGGTATTCATAATTCAAGTGGAAAGCCTCGAAGTTGCAATAAGGTTTATAAGCAGCTCCTGCCGTTATTTGCTTAGCCTGAAGATAACCTCCATTCCTTGTTTGCAATTTTATTTGAGAGATATCTTCACTAAAACTTTCAAGAGCTGTATTATCATTATTATACAGTTTGGTCAATTCACCAATAAATTTAAAGTGAATTGGTTTGATCTTCTCAATATCTGCACTTTGAAGTGCGAGATAATGACCAATCTTCAGCCCTATCCATTCTGTTAGAGTGGTTATCTTCTTGCCAACTTTTAATTTTATTATGTCGTTCATTAGTACTTTCTCGTCTGAAGTCTCAAACGACACGACGTTTGGAAGGGAAACCATCTTCAGAGGTTCCTCCTTCTCGCAATCTATGTATATTACATCTTTGGCAGCATACCAATTACCAGTAGTTGCTTTAAGATTAATCTTTGTCAGTTTTGCCACCAAGTTAGGTTCTACTTTCTCTAGTTCTTTTCGATTATGCGCTAAGCTCTTGAATAATTTATCTATATTTCTATCGCCTAAGTCTTTTAGCGTTGATACGAGAATACCTACTTCGTCACATTTGACATTTAATTTCGACCAGAACTCCTTCCACGACTTTGGATCATCATTTTCCACATAGTACTTGTCAGATATTATTGTAGCATTCTCCAAATAACTTTGTACAAGTTCTTCATAACTCTCGTTCTCCATATACTTGTCACACATGTATATGGTGGAGGACAGCAATGCGGTCTTGAAAGTTGTATTTTCACCTTGAGGGTCCTTCACCAAAACAGGCAGCCCTTGCAATACGGAATAATTGTCGCCAATTCTATCCTTAGCCCATCTCCAAAACTTAATATTGGCATCTTCTTCACTTAACTTACTAATCAGTTGATTAGTATGGCCTTTTAGCCATGCTACAAAATGATTGATCGTGAATTGCTTATTTGCTAAACGGTCATCATCTTTCCAGTAGCTTTGCGAACTCTCCGTATTATACCTTGAATCTATGATATCAAGTTCTTTTTCATCAACTAAATTGAGATCAAACAATTCTTTAGCAGCCTTCGACAAGATTTGATGTCCGGTACTCTTTGGTGCCGGCATCTCATGCCCAAGAAGATAAACAGGCACTTTTTCCCTGATAGTTGCAAATTGAGAAAGGTCTGTTACTTCTTTTTGCAGCATATCATGAAAAGCTTTGTTGTCATCGAAGTCCTTGAAGGTTGACAATATATAGGTTAAATTGGATGTGGCAATGACATGGGCAAAGAAGTCTGTAAAATTATAAGTTTTAACACCTATAGCTTTAAGAGAAGGAGAGTCTCCATATTCTTTGTTTGCCATGAATATCGGATTGTTGCCCATCCAAGGAAGATTCATGAGTTCTTCCAGTTTAGTGTCATAGAGATATGAGCTTAGATAACTCCTCACACCATCTTCATCTTCATCAATTTTGGAAGTATCTTTTATCTTTACCTTTATTATCTCATCTTTATTATCGACAATTGGCATCGTCTCATATTTCTTGACGCTGTTCAAGTTGTCTTCAAAGATGTGTTTGAAATTATCATCTAAGAATGATACAAAATCATAATTAGCCTCTTTATCCGCGCCTATGTTCGCCTTTACCTCCTCAATATGAGCAGAAATAATTTCATCATAGAAGTTATTGTTATTCAGTTCATTAACTCCATATTTGTCTTTAAAAAATTTCTTTAGCGCCTTAATTTCATCTTCAGTCTTTTCCTTGAAGTAATCCGTCGACAAACAGTACATCCATTCTTTTCCTACCCATGTCTTCTTAAAGAGTTGGTCGTACAGTTCGCTGGAGAAGAAAATGTGATCTTCTGGAAGGATATAATTGGTATAATTAATGATCGCACTCTCTTTTGAAAATGCATTTAAGTTTTGATTGTCTATTTCTGGCTCTTGGGAAACCTCCTCTACATAACCATTTGTTTTTTTGTTGGCTGTGTAAAGTGGATAAGAACTCAAGAATTTGTCGGGAATAGCATTTCTATGCTTATAGCAGTATGAAACAAAGTCAATATTATTATTCGGGTTCTCTTGGATTTTGACTTTGATATCGTTACTATAATTTTTATCCAGCTTGAGTATTGGGTCTGAAGCTATAAGTCTTGAAATGACTATTTCATGACTAAAATCTCCAATTCCAATATTAATCCGGAAGTAGCTGATCGCATCTTCTGAGTATTTAGGAGATACAAAGTGTACCCAGTTGGTATCCAGCCAAGTCTCCGTCTTAATGTTTTCACCCTCTGTGGATTCAAAGAAAATAAGCCCAGACAGGAAGTTGTTTACAAGGACATTGTTAGCATCAAAGAATGGTAGTCTCCTAATAGAATCATTGCATGATATGTTATATTGTCTGAGGAACGAATAAAATATATTCGAGTCAGCCATCACTTTAAGAGAACTAGTTACAGAAGGTGTATTCTCTTCGCTTAATAGCACCTGATTTACAAACCTATCTGGATCAAAAGTGGCAAATAAGTTACCATTCTTCTCTAAGAAGGATTGCCATGTCGTATTGTCCACCAAGTTCTTCTTAGTAGAGGGCTGTAGATAATTGAAGTACGAGGCAAAAACTCCTAGAGCATTTACATAGTTCTCATAATCATATACCAACTCTTTTGCAGAGAACAATTCTCCTTTTTGATTTAGGAAGATCTTCTTTGCTGTAAATGACTTCAATTCATCGTTACTTGCATTCTTGATGATAAAGTCAAGGAAGTTCTGATTGTGTGTATTATCTTTAAGCCATTCTTGAAAGCCGCTATTATCGCATAAATCTAACAGGTTTTGCATCTGCCAGATGTTTTCCGTTTTATCAAATTTCTTAAGATAACGTCTTTGGAAATCTTTAAAATCTCTGCTTCTGCGTAGAATTTTAGCTGGAAGATTACCTGTCATTTGCGTAAATTTCAGGAAGTCTTCATCCGTCAGACAGCCAGACACTGTAATCCCTGTCTCATCAAAGATGGTGTCAGTTAAAAGAGATGGATCATCTTTATCTGTAGGGATAAGAGGTTCTGATTGAAGGCGTGCTTCAAAAGCATTCTGAAATCGAGAAATAAGATTTTTGTAATCCCCATGTTCATTACAACAAGTGGTGAACACAGGTATTAGGCTGAAAATAGAGTCTAGCTTGAACTCTTTTTTCTTGCAAAGATCATAAATCCATTTGAAGAACTTGTTTCCGGCTATGGCTGCCAATTCTTCATTTACGTTGATCTGATTATCAAACTCTGTGAGAATGTTGTCTCGAGCTCCGTTAGGAATCATATCTGTATTCAACAGAAAATCGAATCCAAACTTTGCTTTTGTAGGAAGATAGCAGTAGATATTCGCATCATCTACGGCTTTCAATGAGGCTCCTTCTCGTTTGCAGGCAAACGAGACAACTGTTTTAGTGAAATTGTAATATTTGGTAGGAATTTTCAATGTTCCTAATTCCTCTTGCTTGTCAATGTCAGCGTTGATCTGATTAAATACATCGGAGGGAACATCACTTGGGTATTTGTCAACCTCCCAGTTTTCATTACTTTTCTTTCGGGTAATGTCAGGAGTCTCGCTATTCGAGTAGTACACTTCCACGGATTCCACATGCCTGAGGAAGAGAATGACTCTTTCATTCTCAAATACACGATTAAACATCTCAACATAATTTTGTGTTGAGTCGCGTAGAGTATCATGCTTAATAGGACGAAGAGCAAACCTTACTCTGAACTCGTCCCCGGATTTTTGGAAAACATTACTAATCTCCGTTGAAAAATCAGGTCGTGTGCCGATTGGCAGTATCTGCCATGGAGTGTCAACAACATCTTTTGTATCTTCTTCTGAGTATCTGAATGAGAATGGGCCCGTCTGAAGATAGACAAAATTGTTATCTAGGAAAACGGTTTTAAAGCCAATACCTTTATAACCGATGGTTTCCTTATTTTCTGTTTTCTCCTTATCGTTGATGCTACACAATGCAGCTATATTCCTCTCATTGAACACAGCACCACTATGTTCAAACAAAAGGTAATTCTCTGTAATATAGAATCTAACTTTTACTCCTTCATCTCCATTAGGATAGTCATCAGCATTCTGCAACAATTCGTAAATGAAGATTTCCTTTCCGCTCGCCGTTAATTGGTTTTTCAGAGTATCCAGCATACGCACAATTTTTTGACTTGCACTTGCAGGATAATTGGAGATGTCCTTATTGAGTCGTTTTATCAGTTCTTTAGGTGTTATTTCTGTGAGGGGAGCGCTCTCGTCAACTTTGAACGAGAATTTAAAATCCTCATGAACTTTTGTCAACACCCATGAAAATTCATAATACTTCCCATCTACAGGCCTTAACTCTTTAGGATGAAAGATTATAACGCTCTGTGATTCACCATTAGGCATGATGAGCTTAGAGAAGTCCGGTCTGCGGATATCCCGTATGGTAAAACTCCCATCTACATTTTGGGTAAAATCACCAATAAGACGGAAAGGATATTTTGTGAACTGCCCAAAACGATCATTTTGGAGTTTTAGTTTTCGCATCATATCTTTTTCATCCTCGGTAGCCTTTCTCTGAATGGTAGTAGGACGCTTTATGGGCGTTTTTGAAATTGGTTGGAAAGCACCGTTGTTCGGGTTTACAAACTCCTTAAAAGTCAACCACCAACGGCCAGTCTCAATACTTTTTGATGCATTTACAACGCACTTGAATCTCACCATTCCCTTATGAACTTCATCTTGGAATCGTTTGGGCACGCGAATAAAATACGGAAATTTGTTTACTTTCTTTCCATTATAGGTTATATTTTCTATAACTCCACAATACTCAGATCTATCAAAAGTCACATTACTTTCCTCATTGGGGACAAACACTCCTAAAAACCATTTTCTACTGAAGAAGGTGTTTATACCTTCTTCAGTATTCAAATGGGAAAGTGTCATATAGATTGGTTTATTGTCCATAGTCTTTTTCTTTAGAAAGATCCTTTACTTTCAGCCTTGTTTCTTAACCATATTCTCGTCGCTGACAAATAAGTCCAAGAGCTTCTGAAAACTATCAACCTTATGGTACATCAAACGCTTGCCTCCAGTGTCGGCAAAGCATTTTGTCGCACATTTAATTTTCGTATCTTCTATCTTTCTTAGCTCCATCGAATCCATAGATCCCTTCGTCTCTGCGATGAAGTATATATGCGTCACATCAGCTCTGTCCTTGAATGCGACCGCCCAGTCCGGAGAATACTTTCCCACTGGAGTAGGAATGTAAAAGCCTTTCGGCAATTTTGCATAGACATCCACATCAGTACTTGCATCCAATGCCTCCGCAAATTTCTTCTCAACACTATTCTCTGCCATACCATCTGTATAGACATACTCTGTGATGCTCTTTGCTCCATTGTAGATTCTGCTGGCATCTCTTGCGCTCTTGTCCTGAGTAAAAATCTCGCTATCAAAGGTCTCTTGGGTCTTATTGTAGGTGATATGATCCACAATCATGGTAGCCTTTTCCGCCAAGATGAGCCTAACTATCTTTTTGATATAGTCTTCAGGGTTGTTACGGAACATAGCAATCTTTGTCTCTGGAAGTTGCTGCATGATTTTTACAACTGTTCTACGAGATAGGAGCGTTGCGTCAGCAATTTGTCCCACCAAGTCGTAGGTCAATGTTGACATATCAGACACATATATCTTGTTGGTAGTTGTCTTTTTCCCAGAAAATGCCGTTCCCGTGTTGATTTGTTCTTTGCTGATATTTCTCTCCATCTTGGCATCAGTGATGGTGTACATGAGGGGAGCTACTTCCAGACTATCCTTGATGCTCTTGACGGATTTTTTAATCAACTCATCACTGTCAAACTCTACAGTATAGGCATACTTATGGTTAATCTCATCCCATAGCTTCTTAAAACGTTCGAACTTACTACCTATGAGCTTATTTTCTTGTACCTTAGGCTTTCCTCCATCGGTCACCATACTCTTCAGCACGCTCTCGTCAAAGATAGCTTGAGTCCACTTATGAATTTCAGTCTCTATTGGCTTGATAGTGTCGGGCATCTGAGCCAAGCTGTGGTTTTCTACATCTTGATGATATTTAGGCGTGATATTGTCTTCATCGTCGATATAATCGTTTTTGAGTAGATAGCGATATATGGCATGTGCCTCTTGGTCCGTAATCTTACGCTGCATGCCATTCTCCACGACAATCTTGCCGCGGAAGTAGTCTTCTGTAGCCTTAGTAGGACGATCGTAGAGCACATCCTTAATGTCTTTTTGCAATCCAGCGGCAAAGCTTTCATATGCTTCATCTGCTATCACCGTAAGCTGATTAACCTCTTGAACATCGTCACCCAAGGTTTCTTCATCCATGCGAATACCATTCTTATCTACACACAAACGCATACCGCGGCCAACTTCTTGTCGGCGTGCCGTATTGGATGTTGTATGACGTAGTGTACAGATTTGGAACACGTTGGGGTTGTCCCATCCTTCACGTAGTGCAGAGTGAGAGAAGATAAAGCGCGTCGGTTCGTCAAAACTTAAAAGCCTCTCCTTGTTTTTCAATATCAGTTCGTATGCATCTACCGACTCTTCGCCATCTGCAGTATCGCCTTTGCCAGTCGTCTTCGAGTCGATAAAGTGTTTACTTTTCTTGTCAATACTGAAATAACCATTGTGGACTTGGTCAGGCCTGAATTTCTTCAGGTATTCTGTGTATTCAGGATCTGTTAAGTCAAGATACTCGTTACGAATGAGATTATATTGCTCTTCAAATATCTTCTGATACACACCTTTTTCGTCGTCCTGCTCGTAGTCTTTATACTTTTTCACCTCGTCAATGAAAAACAAAGATAGCACCTTTATTCCCTTATGGAAGAGGTTTCTTTCCTTCTCAAAGTGTGACTTGATGGTCTCACGTATCTGAATGGTACGCTTGTCGTTATCTGATATGCCTTCAGGCAATTCACCGCGTTTCATCACAAGACCATCTTTCAAGAATGACACCTCTCCTGTAAAAGGATTAATGTCACTAATGACCATGTCCTTATACTGGGTCATGTGGCCAGAAGCGTCATAGATACTGTTATTGCTATTCGCATCGAATAGTCCCAAAACACGTTTGATACCAGTAGCAGTCTGCTTCTCATACTCTATACGGGCCTGAGGCGGCTTATTCTTGCTGAGCACAATATCGTCTATATAGATATATCCACTGGTACCTCTTAAGTTCTTGACCTCTATACCTTTCACTTCTATACGCTTTACCAACTTTTTGTTGTAAGCATCGAGTGCATCGAGAACATACACCAAGTCATGATGCTCTCTATGAGTTGCGGAATAGTTGACCGTAAATAAAGGTTTAAAACGTTTCAAACCTTTTTGAGTAGCCTTTCCGCCAAGTTTCTGAGGTTCATCCAATATGATGATAGGATTATTAGCAGAGATGACATCAATAGGTTTACGGCTTCCAAAATCATCACGCTCAGAATAGATGATAAGCCCTGCCTTTGATTTCTCCTTTTCAATGTCTTTTGCGAAAGCCTGAGCATTGATAATCATCACCTGTATGCCTGAATCACTGGAGAAGTCATCGAGCTTTTGCAGGTTGGAAGAGCTATAGATGAAATAGCGAGCTTTCTTCTTATATAGTTGCATGAAATGATCTTCCATCGTTTTGAAGCTGTTGGCAACACCTTCACGTATAGCAATGCTCGGCACTACCACTATAAATTTGGACCATCCATACCGTTTGTTGAGCTCATACATGGTCTTGATGTAAACATAGGTCTTTCCCGTACCTGTCTCCATCTCCACGTCAAGCTGAACCTTGCCCAAGTCATTAAACAGCTTGTCAGTCTCTATGATATTGTTCTGCCTCTGAATCCCCTTTATATTATCTAAGAGTTGTTTGTCAGAAAGGACGACATCCGCATTGGAATAGCCTTCGTCACCAAAAGCAGATTGTTGGGCATTTTTACCTAAGTCGCGGACATAGGTATTCTTGTCTATCTTTGCCTGTCCTTTGAAAACATCAACCACCGCTTCTACGGCATCTGTTTGGTATTGTTGTATTTTGAATGTGAACTTCATTTCTTTCTTTTCTTCCATATTTACAGAATTTTTCTGGTCGTGTCTTTGCTATAAGTCTTGAATATGGTATCTAAGTTCGCAATCACGCTGTCGCTCTCCAAGGAGTCTTGAGCTGTTACGAAGTAGAGAGGCTGACGCTTGGCAATAGTTGTTATAAGCTCATCATTAATACCCTGTTCAAAGCAAGCATACATGACTCCATCTGCTACATTAAAGACATCTTTACCATTTATATTCTCCTTGACAATAGATGCAGACAAAGGTATATCCATCTCCAACATTGTCTGAAAAAGTAGGTCTTCACCAGTTCGGCCTGGCTTTATGTTATTAGCAAGTTTTTCGAACTCCTTACCGAAAAGGTTGCTACTATAGTCCTTCGGATGATAGAAAACATCCTCCAGATTGCTGTCAGCGTCTTCCAGGACACGGAAGCCAATATCAAGTTTGTCTTCTGTCAGGCTATAATCCGACAATATTTTCTGTCCCGCCCTACGGATGCGCTCTTCTCCGAGTTCACAAATATTCTTGAAGCCCATCTTAGATGCCTCTTGTGTCTGCTCAATGCTGGCTGGAACCTGTACCAAAATATACTTTCTTTGTCCTCCATCTTGAGCATTAAGTTCCATAACAGCATGTGCTGTTGATGCTGAGCCGGAAAACACATCCATAACCAATGAATCCTTATCGGTTGTAAAGTTGATCAGTTTCTCCATCAACTTCAGTGACTTTGGATTATCAAAGACTTTATGTCCGCCAAAGAGTTCTTTGAGATCCGTTGTAGTCTTGCGGTTATCTTCATAGTAGTAGCTCTTCAACATTTCTGTTGCGGTCTCAATGCGTTTCTTGATCTTGGGTATGGTCGTCTCATCTTCTCCCCAAAGCACATCACCTCTTTTGTCTGCTGCATCAAATGTGGTTTTCGGCCAACGATAACCATTCTCAGGCTTAGCGCACACTCTACCCGTAACAGGATGGATAATATCATAAGTATAGCCGCCTGGTCTAGTGTTGGCAGAGTTACCAGGATAGAAGACACCTTTGTCATCAACATAGTTGTAGTGAGATACTCCGGAGAGGTCAACTTCATTTGACTTCTTCATGCTATTAATCCAGGCACGAAGTTCCTTTTGAATGACTTGCGGGTCGCTCTCCACAGCTTTCAACTCACGATACTTTTGATTGATGATTTCAGCTTTGTCAGACATGATAGCCCATTTAGGTTGAGCTTTCAGATTCTTTGCATAACACTCTATATACTCATGTTGCATGGCTATCTGAGTGGGGTTGTTGTCGGTTGCTGTCTCCCATATAACTTCTCCAACATAGTTGACCTCGCCAAAGATTTCGTCGCATATCTTACGAAGATTTGTCACCTCATGATAATCTATAGATATGAATACAATTCCATCATCTGCTAATAAGTCTTTAGCAACCTTTAGACGAGGGTAAATCATGTTGAGCCACTTGGTATGAAAGCGGCCTTCTGACTCACCAATCTGTACCAACTGGTTTCCATCTTCATCTACCTGACCACTATTCTTGATATAATCGTCGGTTGACTCTGCGAACTTGTCTGTATATACAAAATCCTTTCCTGTGTTGTAGGGAGGGTCAAAATACATCATCTTGACTTTGTGAAGATATGGTTCGCGAAGCATCTTCAACACAGCAAGGTTATCCCCTTCAATATAAAGGTTCTGCGTTTTATCATAGTTCACGCTTTTCCCCACATTGGGGCGTAATGTACGATTGATGGCGGCGTTTGCCTCCACAATGGCATTCTTCTTTCCAGGCCATGTGAAACGATAACGCTCCTCTTCTCCCTTGACAACGGTGTTGGAAATCTCCTGTGCCAATTTATCAAGGTCTATGGATTGTCTAACTTCGCCATTGGAAGATGACTCAACCACACAATCAGGAAACAACGCTGCAAGCTTCAGGAATTTCTCCTTTGCCAAATCAGCAGTATGCATGTATATTTGTTCGTTTTCCATTATAAGATTTTTCTTACTGTGTCTTTACTGTATGTCTTGAATATCGTGTCGAAATTCGTTATCACACTATCTGATGCAGCGGACGAGTTACGCATCACGAAATACATCGGTTTACGTTTGGCTACTTCAATTATAGCGTCAACGGTAAGATTCGTATCAAAACTGGCGTACATAGTCCCATCAGCTACATTGAAGAACTCCTTGCCATTGATGTCTTCCTTCTCTATCTTAGCTGATAAAGGTATATCCGTCTCCAACATTACCTGAAACAGTAAGTCTTCTGCCGTTCTGTCAGATTTAATATTATCTTCTACCTTTCCAAACAAGTCTTGTGTGTAGTCCTTTGGATGATAAAACACATCATTCATATTAGATGAGTCTACCTTAAGAACACGAAAGCCAACGTCTATTTTTGTCTTCTCAATATCATTATCAAATAGCCCCGGCTGTTTTGCCTTTATTTCGTCAATGATTTTCTTTCCTGCACGACGAATTCGTTCTTCGCCAATTTCACAGATATTTTTATAACCCAGTTGCTGTGCAACTGAACCTTCTGGAACCGGCTCCTGAATTTGAACTAGGATGAACTTCCGTTTTCCCTTATCTTTGGCGTTTGCCTCAAAAACAGCTTGAGCAGTAGTTGCTGAGCCTGCAAAGAAATCCATTATTATGCCTTCCTTACAACCTAAATCAATAAGATTTTTTACCAATTCCACAGGCTTAGGTGTCTCAAAAACAGCATATCCATCGAACAATTCTTTCAAACTATTCTTTGCTTTTTCATTGGTAGAATTGTCTTTTGCAAATAGAATTGTTTCAGGAGTAAGGCCTCTTTCTTTTGCATACAGATAAGTCTTTATTCTTGGCACCCCATTGCCATCCGCACCAAACCAAATTCTTTTATCTGCAATAGCTTTTTCCATTTCCGATTGAGTGTATACCCAACAGCGGCCACTAGGCAATTCGTGCTTCTTCCCATTAGGTGCAACCAAGGTATAAAATTGAGACTTGGTTCCATGTCCGCCCTGTGCATGGGCAGGGTCAGATTTCCATGGACCTCTAGGATCATTATCTGGGTTCTTATAACTAGACAATGCTTGCTCTGTCATTTGCTGCCTAAACAGTGTATAGCCATTTACATTTACATGTTTAGCATAGCACAGAACATAATCGTGTCTCACAGAAACCTCTTTCCGATTTTCTCGGTTTAAACGTTTCTCCCAAATAAAGTTTGCAATAAAATTTTGTCTACCAAATATTTCATCACACATCTTTCGAAGATTGTCAGCTTCATGGTCATCTATAGAAATAAAGACAACACCGTCTTCACAAAGTAAATCTTTAGCGACTTTTAATCTTGGATACATGAAGTTAAGCCAGTCCGTGTGGAAGCGTCCATTACTCTCTTTATTTGTAACGAGATTATTACCTTCGACATCCACCTGTCCACTATTGTAGGCATAACATTCGGAAGAAGCTTTAAAGTCATCCTTATATACAAAGTTCTCACCTGTATTATAAGGGGGGTCAAAATACATCATCTTAACTTTATGGAGATAATTCTCCCTTAAAAGTTTTAACGCATCTAGATTGTCACCCTCAATAAACAGATTCTCTGTGTCTTCAAAATTTACGCTTCTCGAATGAACAGGTCGAAGCGTCTTGTCGACAGGCGAATTTGCCAAAACTATAGATTTTTTCTTATCAGGCCATGTAAATTGATATCGTTCTGTATCACCGTCAACCACATCTTTTGACAGCTCTTGCTTAAGCTTGTCAAAATCAATAGCAAGTTCAACTTTCCCGTAATTGTCTTTACGTTCTGTGATACAATCAGGGAAAAGCCGACCTATTTTCTTGATGTTTTCGTTCACCAAATCAGATGTGTGCATATTTAATTGATCCATAACTTTTACTTTAAAACTTCCATTGTGTTTTTTCCAGACCTCCACAGATTTCCTGAATATCCATGTCCTTCGAACTTCAGATGCTCTATGGAATTTCTTATCTCGTGGAGTGCACCTACAACATCTTCATCAAATTGAATAGATCCTGAAACAAGGAAATCTCTGATGACAAATGAATCGTGCAATGAGTACTTGCTGTTGTATTTAATTTTTACATCTAATGGACAATCCTGGTATTGTTCTATCCAGTTGTTAATAATCTGGGGGGCTAACTCCTCGCCTTGCTTCAAAAACCGTGTAAGACCGTATGTCCTTATTGGCATTAACAAATAGAACACTTCTTTATTTGCTTCCAAGGAAAATTCCTGATTTAGAAGTAAATTAAAAGTATCCTTCACAAAACTCAAAGGGTTGCGCTCTATTGGTTCCCCCTTAACATGCAAGTGAATATCGTAAGCCGCAGACTTCCCAACATTTGATATTTTAAGAAGAAATAAACCTTGAATCTCTACAATTGATACGGTTAAACGAGCTCTACTTTCACTGTGTCTTATCCAAAGTGTAACTATAATTGTGGCAAAAGCAGCCACAGCCATTACAAAGTTTGCAATAGCTCCCCACATTTCCCAATTTATTACACTCGATATTGTCATAGCACAACTATTGATGTATTTTCCTTTCTAGTCTTTTTGCTTCTGCCATCAATTCCCACTTCCTTCTCGTCTGCGTTTCCTTGAAGGCCTTCTTTTTTAACGTTTCAATACGTGCTTTTATTATCTTTATTTCCTCATTTTCCTCTATCTTTTTTTTTAAATCTGCCCCTTCTTCAAGATTGAAGTTGCCAATAAAGGAGACGATATTACTCCATAGCTGGTCTAAATCTGTAGCCAACGAGGGGAGTTGGATGGAACTTACATCTGCCATCTCAGTTTGCATCAACACACCTCCCTCAAACACAGCAAGTGAAGCTTTTCTATCCTTTACAACAAGCATCAATATCTTCTGAGGAATGAGCTTAGACAACCGTTCGAGTATTTTCTTGTCGTAGTTGTCATTTTTTATTTGTATAGACAATACGAAGAAAGACTTTATGGCCTTCCCCACAGCGATATTCATTGTTTGCTCCGAAATTTCATTTTCGATGTAAATGCGGCTTATATCATTGTCATACTTTTTTTGTATAGCGTTCGACAAGTTGAACTTGCGATATAGCGCAACTTTTGGCAAAGGTTTATGCAACTGTGTAGATAAAGGAAATCCTAACATTGCTCACCTCCTTTCACTACAAAGAAACAAATCAATTCGAAGTCATCAAGTCCACGAATGATATTATCAAAGAAACTCGTTTGCCTGCCACTGAGAAAGCTATCCAAGTCACTTTCGTCTTTGACCTCTATTATGGAGCTTATAGCTTTTCCAAGAAGGTCAGAGTAATGCTGCATATCACGACCGTCGTTCGTTTCTTCGTTGAATGCCGAGCATAATGTTTCAATCGGCCTAGTCTTATCCTTACAGAGTCTGCGCAGTCTATCAAGCAAGTCCTTCGGCTGTAAGTGGTTGATTACAACGTGACCATCATCAGCTATATAGACCATATAGAATGGGTGCAACTGATTTTGATTGTTGATATTTACACTATTGGCAAGGTTCTTTAAAATGTACACTACTCCTGTAGGCGAGTCGTTGTCGCCCGGCACAACTGCATGGAGTCCAAAAGGTACGTTCTCTACCTCTGGGTGGTGATTACGGTACTCCATAATATCTTGCCTGAAATCGTTCAAACCTAAGTCCATGATGGATATTCCAGTGTTCATGTCCTCAATGTCAACGATTTCGTCTTGTAAACGCTTCAACTGGTCTTTGCGGTATTCAAGGTCCTTGTTGATTTCCTCTTTTTTTGTCGCAATCATATTGTCAGAGCCAACACCACCAGCAGCCATGTTTAGAATAACCATGCGTTCTTCGACTCGGGCTTTGAGGTTGATGTAGGCATCTAGAGTTATATCTGGCCAAAAATTTACCAATTGTATCTGTGCGTTGTGGCTCCCTATACGGTCTATGCGACCGAAACGCTGCACTATGCGTACAGGATTCCAGTGGATGTCATAGTTTACGAGGTAATCACAGTCCTGTAAGTTCTGACCTTCGGAGATACAATCCGTAGCTATCAACACATCAATCTCTCTCTTGTCATTAGGCGCAAGTTTATCCTTCTCCTTAGAAATAGGAGAAAAGTAAGTTAAGATGCTAT
>Ga0256406_1001883_pt1 | contig 31987 bp, 24 predicted proteins | sample RumenRJG_03DNA_FD_185986 | JGI IMG/M metagenome (GOLD analysis project Ga0256406, IMG submission 185986) | Bovine rumen microbial communities from Lethbridge, Alberta, Canada - RJG_03 | ecosystem: Host-associated > Mammals > Digestive system > Stomach > Rumen | place: Canada: Alberta | collected... | reverse complement strand
AGCACCGGCTGCCGCATTCGGCAAAACCGCATCCGCGGATTTTGCCTCAGCGGGGTATAAGTTTGAAAGTCCTGCTGATGCAGGACTTTCAAACCGCAGCATCGGTGCTGAAGCACCGGCTGCCGCAGTGTCTTCCAAGACTGATTCTCACGCTTCCGCAGAGCAGAGTACACTTGCGGATGAACCGGAAAAGCCCAATTTCTGGGGATTCGGAAACGGTTACTATTACGCCCCTTCGGCGCGCCTTGCGGTGAATCATTTACATCCGGAGCTTGAATATTCCGGAATGATTGCGGCATTCCACGAAGCCGGGATCGAGGTAGTACAGGATCTCTGGTTTCCCGAGAGTATCAGCGGTGAGGCAGTCACGAGTGTTTTAAGCTATCTTGTCACAGTGTACGGCATCGACGGATTTCACCTCTTCGGGGCGGATCTGCCGCTCCGACATCTATGTGAGAATCCTGTTTTATCGGATACACTGCTGATGAACTCGAATTTCCCGGACTGCGGTCAGGGACAGATGCGGAATGATCCGTCCGTATTGAGTTCGCCCGCCGTCCCTGTCCACGGGACGATCTTCCTCGACCCGGGGAAAACGGCTTATTACAATGACGACTATATGTACCTTCTCCGCCGTCTTGTGAAAGGCGATGACTGTGTGCTCGAACCGTTCGTGCGCAGATTTCTGTCCGTGCCGACCGGCCGCGGGGAAATCCGCTATGCCGCCTGCTATAACAGCTTCACACTCGCTGACACGGTCACCTACAGCCGCAAGCACAATGAGGCCAACGGTGAGGACAACCGCGACGGCACCGACAACAATGCAAGCTGGAACTGCGGAGTAGAAGGCAGAAGCCGCCGGAAGGATGTCCGGACGCTCCGGCACAGGCTCATCCGCAATATGCTTCTTCTCTGCCTGCTGTCCGAGGGAACACCTCTGCTTTACGCCGGCGATGAACGGATGAATACGCAGAACGGCAACAACAATCCTTACTGTCAGGACAATGAAACCGGCTGGACAGACTGGAAGAAGACGAAAGAAGCCTCCGCGGTTCTGAAATTCACAGGGGACTGCATGCGTTTTCGCGATCAACACGCCGTCTTCCGGAAAAAAACTCCTTTCCGTTTCTCGGACTACCGCGGGCTTGGTTATCCGGACGCATCGTTCCACGGAATTGATGCCTGGAAGGCAGACTTCTCCGGTTACAGTCACAGTATTGGAATTCTTTACTGTGAAGACTACGAAAATGAACCGACCGAGAAGGAACTGCGCACAGGAATGCGCCATCTTCTCTATCTTGGAATCAATATGTACTGGCAGGACATCGCACTCGGCCTTCCGCATCTGCCGGCAGGCGAAAAATGGGTGCGGATCATGGATACAAGCCTTCCGGATCCGTTTGAATGCAATGAAGAGTGCAGTCCGGAAAATATCCAGTGCCGTGTCCCTCCCCGTTCCATCGTGATTCTGGAAACCGTGAGAGATGAGAGCAAAGTACCCGCGGCAGAAGAGACAGGGCAGAATGTACAGGGACATGCAGCGCAGAGCGCAGAACAAAGCAATGAAGGTAGAGACAAAACAGAGAATCACACCGACGAAGGCGCTGGGGCACCTGAAGACCATTAATCATCATCGTTATCTCGTGTGCAGGGAATGCTTCCGGGTCGGACTTTACCGGCAAGGGCTGACGCATGATCTGTCCAAGTATTCGCCGACCGAATTTCTGGTCGGTGCCCGCTATTTTACCGGGAAGGAGAGCCCCAACAACGGAGAGAGGAGAGCAAAAGGATACTCCGCCTCCTGGCTTCATCACAAGGGAAGAAACCGCCACCATTACGAGTACTGGGTTGACTATCCGAAACACCCTTCAGGCACTCCGCATTATGTGCCCGTCAAAATGCCGGGGCGTTTTGTCGTTGAGATGTTCTGTGACCGCGTTGCTGCCTGTAAGGTCTATCACGGAGATTCCTACAGGGACTCTGACCCTCTCGAATATTACCGGAGGGGCATGGCTCCGGCATTCATGCACCCGCAGACAGCTGCGCTCCTCGAAAAGCTGCTTGTCATGCTGAAGGAGAAGGGAGAGGACGCGACGTACGATTATATCCGCAGTCACTTAAAAAAGCGTCCGCTTTTCCGCAAAAGATGAACGACGAACGTTTTATGGCGGCAAGACAGAGTGTTCTCACGCCGGATGCGCGTGAGCGGCACGGAATCGGCATGCAGAAGGAAAAAACACTGCACGCTGTCTTTAAAAATTATGAAGACCCCGATCCCGATCATCAGGAAATCCCACTGGTCGGGAATTTTGTCGCTGATATTTTCGACGGAAAGACCGTTATTGAAATCCAGAACGGGAACTTCGGACACATCCGGGAGCGCCTCGCTGCATTTCTGCCGCTTTATCCCGTGCGGGTCGTCTATCCGATTCCGCACATAAAATACATCACCTGGGTCGACCCGGAGACGGGTGAACTCGGAAAGCGCAGTAAATCACCGAGGAAGGGCACCTTTTACGACGGATTTGAGCAGCTCTATAAGATAAAGCCGTTTCTCAGGGACCCGAACCTCACGATCGATCTCGTCCTGACGGACATGGAAGAGTACCGGCTCCGCGACGGCTGGGACCGTTCCGGCAAGAGGGGATCACATCGCTTTGACCGGGTTCCGACCGCTATTGCAGAGGAACTGGTTCTCGAGAGCCCCGGGGATTATCTGGCGTTTGTGCCATATGACCTTGCTGAACCATTCACGGCTGCCGAAATGGCGAAGAGTGCAGGCTTCCGAAAGGACGGTTTTTCCGGTATCGTAAAGCTCCTCACCGAGCTCGGAGTCCTCACCCGGACCGGGAAACGCGGCCGGGCCTATCTTTACAGTGTCTGTGAAGAATATAAAAACCGATAACCGTAATATCGATAGCCATCTGCATTGCATTATCGGTGAAACCGTCAAAGGTGCAGTGTTCATCGGTGAATTATCACCGGTGATAATTCACCGTGAGGAACAGGAATTCGCAGGACAGTCATCTGCGGAGAATACAGAAACCATCAATTTCAGATATTCATTTCAATGAAAGGAAAATTCATGAGCCAGTATAAAGATATCAGTGAGCGGTTTATCCGCTATGCATCCATCACAACCCAGTCGGAAGAGGGCCATGTGGAGACCCCTTCCACGGAATGCCAAAGAGACCTTGCTTCTCTTCTTGCATCGGAGCTTGAAGAGATGGGAGCTTCGAACGTCGTCTATGATGAAAAGTACTGCTATGTTTACGCGACCATTCCGGGAAATATCCCTGTCGATGAGAAAAAGCTGAATGCTCGCGCGGACAAGGATACGAAGCACCGCGAAAACCTGGCACCCATCCTCGGTCTCATGGCGCACATGGATACTTCGGATGCCGTCAAAGGTCTCAAAGTCTCCCCGAGACTGATCCGGAATTATGACGGCAGCGACATTGTTCTCGATGCAGAGGGCCGATACGTGCTCTCCCCGTCGGATTACCCTTCACTGTCGGCTCACAAAGGAGACGACCTCATTGTGACGGACGGAACCTCCGTGCTTGGTGCCGACGATAAGGCAGGTGTGGCGGCCATCATGGAAATGGCTGAGTTTTTCCTGAACCACCCGGAATACGCACACGGAACCATCCGGATCTGCTTTACGCCGGATGAGGAGGTTGGAAACGGCCCGAAAAACCTTAACACCGACATTTTTGCGTGCGACTACGCCTACACAGTGGATGGAGGCGATCTCGGCGAACTTCAGTACGAGAATTTCAATGCGGCGGACGCAAAGATTGCGTTCCGCGGCATCAGCACTCATCCCGGTGAAGCGTACGGACGGATGCGCAATGCGATTCTTGTGGCAGCCGACTTTATTTCGATGCTGCCCGCGATGGAGATTCCTTCCCGCACTCGCGGCTACGAGGGATTTTTCCACGTAGAAGGGTTCACGGGGACGACCGACGAGGCCCACATGGACGTCATCATCCGCGACCACGACCGGAAACGTTTTGAAGAACGCAAGAAGACCATCTCGAAAATCACCGATACCCTGAACGAACGGTACGGCAGGGACAGCGTGACGGCAGAAGTAAAGGACAGCTACTACAACATGCGTGAGAAGATTGAGCCGCATATGGAGCTTGTCGAAAACGCCAGGAAGGCCATGGAGTCTCTCGGCATAAAGCCGATCATTTCTCCGATCCGCGGCGGCACCGACGGATGCGTTCTTTCCTTCCGCGGCATTCCGTGCCCGAACCTTGGAACTGGCGGATACAACTATCACAGCCGCTATGAATATGCAAGTGTCTCCGAAATGAAGAAGAATGTGCGGCTGCTTGCGAAAATCATGAATCTCTATGCGGAGTACGAACTCGATGACTGATGAAAAAATTCTCGCCGCTGTGGATCCGGAGGGACCGGCTCCGGAAGACGGTGAACTGCGGCAATATTATTTTCTCCGGAAGATGCAGGAATTCACAGCCGGGCGTGCGAAGACGCTTGAGCGGAAGATGACTGCCTGTGTTGTTACATTTGGCTGTCAGATGAACTTCAACGACTCCGAGAAGCTTACCGGAATCCTGAAAACCGCCGGATTCGATATCACTGAAAACGAAGATGCGGACTTTGTCATCTTCAACACCTGCACCGTGCGTGAGAATGCAAATGAACATCTTTACGGACGTCTCGGAGAGGTTCATCATCTGAAAAAATCAGATCCGCGCAAGGTGGTCGCGATCTGCGGCTGCATGGTACAGGAGAAGTCGGCAGCCGAAAAGATCAAAAAGAGTTATCCCTTTGTGAACCTTATTTTCGGGACCTATAACCTGTACTGCTTCCCGGAATATCTGTACCGCTGCTATCACGGGGAGAAACACATCTGCGAGCTCTGGGACAAGAGCAGCGAGATCGTCGAGAACATGCCGGTGCTGCGTAAATATCCGTGGAAATCCGGCGTCAACATCATGTTCGGATGCGATAACTTCTGCAGCTACTGCATCGTCCCCTATGTGCGCGGCCGCGAGAAAAGCCGTGAGCCGAAGGAGATTCTGCGTGAGATTGAAAAGCTTGCAGACGACGGCGTGAAGGAAATCATGCTCCTCGGCCAGAATGTCAACTCCTATGGAAAAAATCTTCCCGAGAAGACGAATTTTGCCGAGCTCCTCGCTGCGGCAGCGCAGATTCCCGGAATTGAACGAATCCGGTTCATGACGCCGCATCCCAAGGATTTCTCCGATGATGTCCTTTATGTCATCCGGGATAATCCGAAGATCGCCAGGCATATTCACCTGCCGCTCCAGTCGGGTTCCGACCGGATTCTCCAGGCCATGAACCGCCACTATACGAAGGAATCCTTCCTCGAACTGGTGGATCACATCCGTTCCATCGTACCGGATGCTGCGATCACGACCGATATCATTATCGGCTTTCCCGGAGAAACTGCAGCGGATGCGGACGAGACAATCGATGTCGTGAAGAAGGCGCATTTTGACAACGCGTTTACCTTCATCTATTCTCCGCGCGTCGGCACTCCGGCAGCCCGCATGGAGCAGGTCCCGGAAGAAGAGAAGAAGCAGAATTTTGACCGTCTTCTTTCCGTCGTACAGGAAACGGCGAAGGAGCAGGCAAAAAAACTCCAGGGCCGCGAATTTACGGCACTGATCGAAGAGATGAACGATCAGGATACTTCCTTTGTAACAGGACGGCTCTCAAACAACATGATCGTTCATGTCAAGGGAGATCCCTCCATGATTGGGCGTTTCTACCGCGTCCGTCTCGATGACTGCCGCGGATTCTATTACTTTGGAACAGCGCTCGGCGAAATGACGGGACCGGATGTCGAGGTCCGGTGACGTGCTGAACCTGCCTTAAGGGCAATACGTCACATGAAGCAGAGCCAATACGTCTGATAAAATGTTTCCATACGGAAAGAGGGTTTTCATTGGCTAAAGAAGAACTGTCTCCTATGATGCAGCTGTACATGGAGACGAAAAAACAATATCCGGACTGTATATTAATGTACCGGATCGGAGACTTCTTCGAGATGTTTTTCGATGACGCGAAAACCGCCTCGAAGGAACTCGAGCTCACGCTCACCGGCAAACAATGCGGTCTTGAAGAGAGGGCCCCGATGTGCGGGGTTCCGTTCCACGCAGTCGATTCCTATGTCACGAAGCTGGTATCCAAGGGCTATAAAGTGGCCATCTGCGACCAGATCGAAGACCCAAAGCTGGCGAAGGGACTCGTTAAGCGTGCCATCACGCGGATTGTCACACCCGGCACAAATATGGATATGCTCTCGCTCGACGAGACAAAGAACAATTATCTTTTCTCTGTCTATTACTCGCAGGGCTGCTCTGGAATCGCCGTCACAGATATTTCGACCGGCGATTTCTTTGTCACCGAGGTGGATACCGACCGGCGCCTTCTCGATGAAATCATGAAATACGCCCCGAGCGAAATCATCTGCAATGATGCCTTCGAAATGAGCGGCATTGATCTCGAAGATCTCCGCACACGTCTCGGAATCGCAGTCAACACGCCCGGCGCCCATTACTTTGAGGAGGATTCGGCAAAGGCAGTTCTTCTCGAGCACTTCAGAGTAGCCAGCCTTTCCGGACTCGGTATAGCGGATTTTCCAAACGGCACGATTGCCGCAGGCGCGCTCCTCAAGTACCTGTACAACACTCAGCTCAATGATCTTTCGAACCTCACCCGGATCACGCCTTACCTCTCGAACCGGTATATGCTGCTCGACAGTGCGACGAGAAGAAACCTCGAGCTGACGGAAACTCTGCGCGAGAAGCAGAAGAAGGGATCACTCCTCTGGGTTCTCGATAAAACAAAGACCGCCATGGGCGCAAGACTCCTGCACCAGTTTCTGGAGCAGCCGCTCACCGACCGCGAGTCAATCGAACGGCGGCTCGGCGCCGTCGAGACGCTCAATAAAAACAGTGTCGACCGGGATGAAATCCGCGAATATCTGCAGCCAATCTATGACCTCGAGCGGCTGCTCTCGCGCATCTCCTATAAATCCGCCAATGCAAGGGATATGCTTGCATTCCGGTCATCCCTGTCGATGTTTTCGCCCATCCGCAGCGCGCTTTCGGGCATTCTGAAGGGAGATAATCCCGGAGGCAGCTCTGCAAGGGCCGCTGAATCAAAGGATGGCCAGACCGGACTTTCCCTGGCGCCGACCGGCGATCCGGAGCTTCTGAAAATTTATAATGAGATCGGGAGTTTTGACGATCTTCTCGACATGCTGAACCGGGCCATCGAGGACGATCCGCCGCTCACCATCCGCGAGGGCAGTATCATCAAAGACGGATTCAGCGAGGATATCGATCATCTCAGGAAGGCCAAGACCGACGGGAAGAAATGGCTCATGCAGCTCGAGGAGGAAGACCGCGAGCGCACCGGCATAAAAAATCTGAAAATCAAATACAACAAGGTTTTCGGATACTATTTTGACGTCACCAATTCATTCAAGGATAAGGTTCCGCCCGACTACATCCGCAAGCAGACGCTCGTCGGCTCGGAGCGGTACACGACACCCCGCCTCAAAGAGCTCGAGGATGAGATACTCGGAGCAGAAGACAAGCTGAACTCGCTCGAATACGACGTCTTCTGCGAGGTCCGGGATACGATTGCGGAGCAGATGGAGAAGATCCAGCGCTCCGCCAAAGCCATCGCGCTGCTCGACGTCTATTGTTCGCTCGGGCTCGTCGCGGAGCGGAACAATTATGTGCGCCCCAAAATCAACGAGAAGGGTGTCATCAATATCAAGAACGGACGGCATCCGGTCGTGGAAAAGATGCTGGACGGTGATTTCGTCGCAAATGACTGCTTCCTCGACAACCGGCACAAGGCAATTTCCATCATCACCGGTCCCAATATGGCCGGCAAATCGACCTACATGCGCCAGGTCGCACTCATCTGCCTCATGATGCAGTGCGGAAGCTTTGTTCCGGCCGACAGCGCGGATCTGTGCGTGGTTGACCGGATTTTCACGCGCGTCGGCGCCTCCGACGATCTTGGAAGCGGGCAGAGTACCTTCATGGTTGAGATGAACGAGGTTTCCAACATCCTCCGCAATGCTACGCCGCAGAGTCTCATTATCCTCGATGAAATCGGCCGCGGCACCTCGACCTATGACGGCCTTGCGATTGCCTGGTCGACCATTGAATACATCAGCAACAAGAAAATTCTCGGCGCCAAAACTCTGTTTGCGACGCATTACCATGAACTGACCGAGCTGGAAGGCCGCATGGACAATGTCAACAACTACTGCGTCGCAGTAAAAGAGAAGGGTGATGACATCATTTTTCTCCGCAAGATCATCAAAGGCGGCGCTGACAAGAGCTACGGCATTCAGGTGGCAAAGCTTGCCGGTCTCCCGGATGCGGTTGTGAATCGGGCGAAGGAAATCCTCTCGCAGCTCATCGACAGTGACATCACGGAAAAGGTCCAGAATATCGCGGTCGAAACCTCCGGTCAGGGCAGGGTAAAACACTACGATGATGTCGATCTTGGCCAGATGTCCTTTTCCACAACGGTGAAGGATGAAGATGTCCTAAAGGAGCTCAAGGAACTCGACATTTCCTCCATGACCCCGCTCGAGGCACTTAACACCCTGAACCGGCTTCAGAATGAACTCAAAAACCGCGTCTGAACTGCTGCATTTCATGGAAAGGCAGATTCCGGCCGCAGAGAATACAAGGGCATAAAACAATATGGAAATACACGTTCTCTCGAACGAGACCATCAACAAAATTGCCGCGGGCGAAGTCATCGAGCGCCCCATCAATGTCGCGAAAGAGCTTATCGAAAACTCGATCGACGCCGGAGCGACCGCGATCTCCGTCGAGATAAAGGACGGCGGGGTCTCGCTGATCCGCGTTTCAGACAACGGCTGCGGCATCGAACCAGACCAGATCACAAAAGCGTTCCGGCGCCATGCGACATCCAAGATAAACGACTCCGATGACCTCGAACGTCTGACCACTCTCGGTTTCCGCGGAGAGGCTCTCTCGAGCATTGCGGCCGTTTCCGAGGTCGAGATGATCACGAAGGTCTCCGGCGCTCTCGACGGCGTCCGGGCTACCAATGCGGGGCTTCATCCCAATGACACCGATGTTATTCCGCTTGAAGTGAGCGAGGTCGGCGCGCCGGACGGCACGACGGTCATTGTCCGCAACCTTTTCTACAACGTACCGGTCCGCCGCAAATTTCTGAAGACGGCTGCGACCGAAGGCGGCTACATCAGCGATCTCATGGAACATATGGCCCTTTCGCACCCGGACATCTCCTTTCATTACCGCATCAACGGAAAAGAGAAGCTGCACACATCCGGAAATGGAAATATCAAAGAGATTATCTACCGCATTTACGGCCGTGAGATTGCAAAAACGCTTCTGCAGGTAAAGCAGGAGGATGCCGAATCCGGATACCGGCTTGACGGTTACATCGGACGGCCGGAGATTTCGCGCGGGAGCAGGTCTTTTGAGATTTTCTTCGTGAATGGACGCATCCTTGAAAGTGATATCCTGTCGCACGGACTTGAGTCCGGATACCGCACGGACCTCATGCAACATCAGTTTCCTTTTGCAGTCCTGTATCTTACGATCCCGCAGAACCTCGTCGATGTAAACATCCACCCCGCCAAACGGGAGGTCCGCTTTTCGGACAGTCAGAAGGTCTATGAATTCATCGACCGTTCCGTTTTCCGCACGCTGCACAAGGAAGAGCTGATTCCAAGAGCAACGCTGCAGACTGGAAAGGAAATCCGTGAAGAAGAGCAGAAGGAAAAAGAAGCCCTCGCCGGTGAGCATATCGAACCGTTTGAAATAAAGGAAACCGGAAGGCCGTCTCCTGAATACTCCGGAAAACCAGAAACCGCCGCCTTGCCGGAAGATGCAGAAGAGGATTCCTTCTTCTCCGATTATCGCCCGGAGTGGGATGCAAAGAAAAAAGCCCAAAAGGACACGGATGATATAAATATTCCGGATGAAAATCTGCGCGGGGAAGAAACTCTCCAGGAAGAAAAAGATATCCTGGCGGAAAAAAATCTCCAGGAGAAAAAAACTCTCCAGGACGTAGAGAGCCTTCCGGATGGGAAGGATTTCCCGGAAGCAGGCATTCCCATTTCGGCCGGAGGCGATGAAGTTCAGTCATCCGAACAGCTCTCCTTTTTCGATGCCGGCGAAGACAGCGGCCGGATCCTCACAAAGGAAAAGGCAGAGGATTTCACATTCATCGGACAGCTTTTCAAAACCTACTGGATTATTCAGTCCGGCGACCGCTGTCTGATGATCGACCAGCATGCGGCACACGAGAAGGTCCGTTTCGAGCGCCTGATGAAACAGTACAAGAAACGGGTGGAAGAAAAGGCTCCTTCTCAGAATCTGCTTCCGCCGATTGTTCTCACACTTTCTGCGAAGGAAGAAACCGTCTATCTTGAACACCGGGATTTCTTCGAGGCACTCGGCTATGAAATTGAGGAGTTCGGTGACGGTTCCTACACGGTGCGTGCCGTTCCGCTTGAGCTGTACGGCGACAGTCCCGAGGAATTGATTCATGATGCGCTCGATGAGATGATGAACGGAAAGATGAGCGGGGATCCGTCGGACATCATCTATCGCATCGCAACGGAATCCTGCAAGGGTGCAATCAAAGGGGACATGGAGATTTCCACGGAAGAGGCAAAGGCTCTCATCGCAGAGATGCTCACGCTCGACAACCCGTATCACTGCCCGCACGGAAGACCGACCTGCATCATTCTCACAAAGCAGGAAATCGAGAAAAAATTCAAGCGGATCGTCTGAATATCCGCTCTTTGTGCCTGTCAGACCAAAAGGCAATTAAGATGTATCCCGCGGATTTTGCCTCAGCGAGGTATAAGTTTGAAAGTAACACCGATGTGTCACTTTCAAACTGACATTGGTGCCGGCGGCACCAATGTCCCGATCCGGGAGAAAGTCCATTCGGACGTTTCTCCCGCGGGTGCCGCAAAAAACGCGGCACAGGGTATAAGTTTGAAAGTCCTGCTGATGCAGGGCTTTCAAACTGCAGCATCGGTGCTTCAGCACCGGCTGCCGCATTCGGCAAAACCGCATCCGCGGATTTTGCCTCAGCGAGGTATAAGTTTGAAAGTAACACCGATGTGTCACTTTCAAACTGACATTGGTGCCGCCGGCACCAATGTCCCGATCCGGGAGAAAGTCCATTCGGACGTTTCTCCCGCGGGTGCCGCAAAAAACGCGGCACAGGGTATAAATATGAATCATGACAGTTCTGCCAGTATAAGCAAACAGGAAGGCGGAAAGTTTTCGGATCCTGCTTCAGCACCGGCTGCCGCATTCGACAAAACCGCATCCGCGGATTTTGCCTCAGCGGGGTATAAAAATGAGAGAGGGAAGGACCTGCCAGAATCCTCAGCCCTGCGCCTTCATCCGCTTCAGGACACATCCGGAAAACCGCCGCTTGTCATCATCGCAGGTCCCACGGCGACCGGCAAAAGCGATGCGGCCGTCGATCTTGCCCTGTCCCTTGGTGGGCGCGTCATCTCCGCCGATTCCATGCAGGTTTACCGCGGCTGTGACATCGGGAGCGCCAAAATCCGTCCGGAAGAGCAGAAGGGTGTCCGCCATTACCTCATCGACGCCGTAGATCCGACCGAGGAATGGAACGTCGTCCGTTTTCAGAAGGAGGCAAAAAAAGCGATCGCCGAAACCTATGCCGACGGCTGTCTTCCGATCCTCTGCGGCGGCACGGGTTTTTACATTCAGGCGCTTCTCTACGATATCGACTTTGCCAGGACGGCAAAGGATGACAGCTTTCGCAGCGAAATGGAGGAGTACGCGAGAAAAGAAGGACCGCAGAAGCTCCATCAGCTTCTTGAAAAGGCCGATCCGGCCGCGGCCGCCCGCATCCATCCGAACGACACGAAGCGGATCATCCGTGCCCTCGAGTTTAAGAGAGAGACCGGCGGGAAAATCTCCGACCACAATGACGAAGAACGTGAGAGGCCTGCCGCATACAACGCGGCGTTCTTTGTTTTCACGATGGACCGGCAGGAGCTGAACAGACGCATCGAGGTCCGTGTCGATAAAATGTTTGAGGAAGGCCTTGTGGACGAGGTGAAGCGCCTGCAGGCAATGGGGCTTACCGAAAAAAACGTCTCCATGCAGGGACTTGGCTACAAGGAAGTGCTCCGCGCCCTTGAAGGAGAGACGACCATGGACGAGGCGCGCGAACAGATCAAAATTGCGACCCGCCAGTTTGCAAAGCGCCAGCTCACCTGGTTTAGGCGCGAGAAGGGCATCATCTGGATCGACCGCGATGAATTCAGTACTCCGCAAAAACTCGATGCGGCTCTTCTTTCAAAAACAAAGGAAACCCTGTTTAATCCGAAAAAACAGGAGTAAGATAGGAACCGCTGCAGGAAAGCGAAAGGAAATTCAGAATACTATGTCTTTGGAATCACAATATGAATCGATGGGGGTATCCGGAAAGGTTCTCGACTTTGCAGAGCCGGTACTGGAAATACTAAGGCCCCGTTTTGACGAAATTGACAGAAACGCCGAAATCTGCCAGTTGAAGGTGGTCGGCGCCATGCAGAAGGCGCATGTCGGAGAGGCATGCCTAACCGGGACGACGGGATACGGATACGACGATATCGGAAGAGAGGGTCTCGAGAACACCTATGCGAACTACTTCCACACACAGTGCGCACTGGTCCGCCCGCAGATCACCTGCGGAACACACGCCCTGGCCCTTGCGCTGTCCGCAAATCTGCGCCCGGGTGATGAGCTTCTCTCCGCGTCCGGTAAACCGTACGACACGCTCGAGGAAGTCATCGGCATCCGTCCGTCGAGAGGTTCTCTTTCCGAATACGGCGTATCGTACCGTGAGGCTGCGCTGAACCCGGACGGGAGTTTTAACGAAGAAAATATACGCCGGGGCATCAATGAGAAGACGAAGATCGTAGAAATCCAGCGCTCCCGCGGATATCTTACCCGTCCCACTTTCTCGGTGGAGCAGATCGGGAAGGCCATCGAAATCATCCGCAGCGTACGAAAAGACGTCATCATCATGGTCGACAACTGCTACGGCGAGTTTACCGAAGAGATCGAGCCTTCGGATGTCGGGGCGGACATGGTCGTCGGTTCCCTCATTAAAAATCCGGGCGGCGGTCTTGCGCCGACAGGCGGATATATCGCAGGAACAGAAGAATGCGTCGAGAATGCCGCAGTGCGTCTGACGGCGCCGGGACTCGGAAAGGAAGTCGGAGCCACTCTGAACGTCCTTCCGCAGATGTATCAGGGATTCTTTCTCGGGCCGACCGTAACTGCCAGCGCTGTCAAAGGAGCGATTCTCGCGGCGGCTCTCTACGAGAAGCTCGGTTTCGAGACAAATCCGAAATCGACAGACCGCAGATATGATACGGTTCAGGCGGTCACCTTCCACAATCCGGATGCCATGGTTGCCTTCTGCCAGGGCATTCAGGCAGCGGCTCCGATAGACAGTTTTGTGACACCGTATCCGGATGATATGCCGGGATACGACAGCAAGGTCGTCATGGCAGCCGGTGCATTTGTGTCCGGTTCCACCATGGAGCTGTCCGCGGACGGACCGATCCGTGAGCCCTATACTATTTATTTCCAGGGCGGCCTTACCTGGCCGCATGCAAAATACGGCGTGCTGCGCTCGGTACAGGCACTCGCCGACAAAGGGCTCATCACTCTGTAAAAGCTTTATAAAAAAGCGATGCATGCATGGCACCCCGGCTTCATTGCACTCATCTTTCGAATAAAGTAAAATAAAAAGGCCCTTCTTCTGCCCGGAGAGACAAGAAGGAGGACTTATGAATACAACAAAGACAGCAGAGGAGCTCCCTTATGAGCGGTTCCGCAGGTACGGAGCCGACTCCCTCACGGACACAGAACTCGTGGCGATCATTCTCAGGACCGGAACGAAAAATGTTCCGGCGGTCGAGCTCGCGAGGAAAATTCTCACGGAGAACGGAAAGCATGATCCGGATTACTCGGTTCTGTACCGCTGCCGGTATGATGACCTCGTGGGCATTCCGGGAATCGGAGAGGTGAAGGCCGTAAAGCTCCTGTGTATCGCAGAGCTTTCAAAGCGTCTTTCGAGAGTGCGCGTGAAGAACCGTCCTGTATTTGACAGTCCGGAAACTGTCTTTGAATATTACGGTGAAATGCTCCGGCATGAAACGCAGGAGAAACTGCTGCTGATCATGCTTGACACAAGACTGCATCTCATCGGTGACTGCATTCTCTCGATCGGCACCGTGAACTGCACACTTGTGGACACCCGTGAGATAATGAAGACAGCACTTGTCGGGAATGCGGTCTCAATCCTGCTCGCTCACAATCATCCGAGCGGAGACGTGACGCCAAGCAGTGACGATGTGAAGATGACACTCAAAGTCCTTGCCGCCGCTGAATTTCTGGGGATTCAGCTTGTCGATCACATTATTATCGGCGACGGCTTCTGCAGCATGAAATCCCTCGGCGTCTTTGAGAAAAGACAGCAGTCGAACGGAGGAACATCTTGATAAACAATACGTTTGCCGTTGATCTCGGCACGGCCAACATCAAAATCTACAATGCGGCGACTGACAAGATTCTTGTTCAGAAGAACATGATTGCGGTCGAAAACAAGAAGAACATGATAGCCTACGGTGATTCCGCCTATGAGATGTATGAGAAATCACCCTCCAACATCCGCGTCTCCGGACCGATTGTAAACGGTGTCATTGCCGACATCGGCAATATGGAGCGCCTGATGCGCAGCTTTGTCATGTACGAAAACAAGGGAGCGATCCGATCTGCGGATTATTTCATCGCGGTTCCGACCGATGTCACGGAGGTGGAGCGGCGTTCCTTTTACGACCTCATCCGCGATGCCGGCATCAAAGCAAAAAAAATCAAGGCGGTTGAAAAGGCCATCGCAGACGGACTGGGCATGGGCATCGATGTAAAGAACTCCCAGGGTGTCCTCGTCGTGGACGTCGGGTATGATACAACCGAAATCTCGATTCTCTCTCTTGGCGGCATTGTCCTTTCCAAACTCATCAAAACCGGGGGACATGTATTCGACAATTCGATTGTGAATGCCGTCCGCCGCGAGTATAATCTCGTCATCGGCCAGAAGACGGCCGAGGCTGTTCGAATCAGTTTTGGCGATATCAGCCAGAACGAAGGAAGAGCCACAGTCTACGGCCGCGATATCGTAACCGGTCTTCCGGTGGAGCGGACACTCACGCACGATTTCGTCAGTTCGACGCTGTCGGAAAACTTTCATACGATTGTGGATAATATCAAGGTCATTCTCGAGCGGACACCGCCGGAACTCTCGGCGGATATTTACCGGCACGGACTGTTCCTGACCGGCGGTGCCTGCCAGGAGGAAGGGCTTGCGGATGCGATTGCAGAGGATGTGCGCCTGCGCGTGAACATGGCAGAAAGCCCTGTTAATTCCTGCGTGCTCGGACTTTCGCAGGTCATCAAGAAATCGAATTATCGTTCGCTTGCCTATACGCTTGAAGGATTGGGTAAATGAGTCCGGTTATACGGAAGAAGAAAAAGAAATTTCATCTGCCCCCGAAATACTGGCTCCTTATAGTCTCCGCGATGTGCGTGGCGATCATGGTCCTGAGTCTGACGACGACCGTTATCTCCACGCCTCTTTATGCCATTGCGAACTATGCGGTGGTGCCGCTGGAGAATGGCATCAGTCACGTCGGCTCCTTTTTTGTGACCCGGGCGGAGATGATGTCGAAGATTCAGGATCTCCTGGCGGAGAACAAGGATCTCCAGGGACAGGTCGATGATCTCATAGAGGAAAATACAAATCTCCAGCAGGAGAGGTATGAGCTCACGCGTCTTCGCGAACTGTACAATCTGGATGAACAGTACGCCTCTTATCAGAAGACAGGGGCGCGTGTCATCGCAAAGGATGCCGGAAACTGGTATCACAGTTTCATCATCGACAAGGGTTCAAAGGACGGAATTACCACAGACATGAACGTCCTCTCCGGAAGCGGTCTTGTCGGACGCGTAACGGACGTCGGACCGGACTGGGCGAAAGTTGTCAGCATCATCGATGACGATTCCAATGTCAGTGCTTCGGTGCTCTCGACATCGGACAGCCTCATTGTCTCCGGAAGTCTCCAGGAATATGCGGGCGGGGTCATTGATTTTTCGATGCTGCAGGATACAGCCGATCAGGTCGTGGAAGGAGATAAGATCGTCACCTCGAATATCTCGGACAAATATCTGCCGGGTATTCTCATAGGTTATATCTCATCCATTGAAAAGGATTCGAACAACCTGACGAAGTCGGGCACAATCACACCGGCTGTCGATTTCGCACATATTGACACGGTACTTGTCATTCTGGACACCAAACAGACGGTCTCTGATGAGGATATCGCAGCCGCAGAGGCTGCCATGTCCGCATCCGCGGCTGCCGCCGCTTCATCCGATGCGGCAGAGGAGAGTACCGCTTCCGGCGGATCCACAGATAATACCGCTGATACCGCGGAGCAGACGCCTGCCGACAATACTGCAGACGGAACAGCCGCAGGTGAAGCGGCTGCTGAAAACGCTGCAGCAGGAACGCCCGCAGGCACAGCGGATCAGACCCCTGCGGACGGAAACGCCAACTGACACGCCGGCTGTGCATGCCGCGGCGGAAGAATGAATAAGAAAGACAGAGCCAGATATCTACGCAATTTAAGAACCATACTCATCATCGCAGGACTGATCATCGGATTCTATGTCCTGCAGAGCACACTGTTCCGCGCACTTACATTCGGCGGCATAGGCCCAAATCTGATGATTGTCCTCACGTGCTCCCTCGGACTTATGTTCGGGGATGTGCGCGGGCTTTTCATTGGTTTTTTCTGCGGGCTGCTGATGGACATCTTCGGAAGCGGAGTCATCGGTTTCTACAGTCTTGTCTATGCCTTTATCGGTTATCTTGCCGGAAAATTCGAGAAAATCGTTTTTCCGGACAACCTTCGTATCCCGCTTCTAACCGTCCTGACGGGCGATTTTGTCTACGGATTTCTCTGTTACGTTTTCCAGTTTCTTATAAGAGGGAGACTTTTCATCGGTTACTTTATTGTCCATTTCCTGCTGCCGGAAATGCTGTATACATTTCTGACGGCAGTATTCCTGTACCCTATGATTCTTCTTCTGTACCGGAAATTCATGCGTCCGATTCCTGAAAGTGAAGAAAACTATGCCCGGAAAAAAACTCAGACTTAAAAAAATCATAGGAAAATTCTTCCGCAAGATCGATATCCGCGTCGTTCTGGTCGGAGCGGTCCTCAGCGCTGTTGCGTGTTTTCTCATCTACCGGCTTTTTGTCCTGCAGATCATTAACGGACAGGACTATCTGGACAGCTTTCAGCTCCGGATCCGCCGTCAGATCCCGATCGAGGCATCGAGAGGCAACATTTACGACCGGAACGGAAACATTCTTGCCTATAACGACCTTGCCTATTCCGTTGTCATACGGGACACCTATGAAGATACAGACAAGGACAAAAATCTCAACACCACCATCAGCCGTGTCTATGATATTGTTGAATCCAACGGGGATACTATCAGCCTTGATTTCGACATTGTCGTGAACAGCGACAATGACTTTGTTTTCTCCGTCGAAGGAACACAGCTTCTGCGTTTTCTCGCCGATATATACGGGCACTCCTCGGTCGATGACCTGAAGTATGAAGAGCAGACAAAATCCGCGCCGGAAATCATGGATTACCTCTGTGAGCGGTACGGCATCGGTGAAACGCAGACTGCTGAGGACGGCACCAGGACATTTGTGCCCGGCGAAGGGTATACCGATGATCCGCACAAGCTCCTCGCAATGGTCGCGATCCGGTATGAGCTCAGTCTCAACAGCTACCAGCGTTACCTCTCGACCAGCATCGCGACGGATGTGAGCACCCAGACCGTCGCCGAAATCAAGGAAAACTCATCCGAGCTCGAAGGCGTTGATATCGAAGAGGACACCGTGCGCCGCTACACCGACAGTCAGTATTTCTCTCATATCATCGGCTACACCGGCAAGATTTCGACGGATGAGCTTGCAGAACTGAAGCAGACCAATCCGGATTACAGTTCGAACGATATCGTCGGCAAGGCGGGAATCGAGAAGTCCCTCGAATCCGAGCTGCAGGGAACCAAGGGCTCGGAGACGGTCTATGTGGACAATCTCGGAAATCTCATCGAGGTTACGGACCGCACCGAGGCAAAGGCTGGAAACGATGTCTATCTGACAATCGACAAGGATCTGCAGGAGGCTGCGACGGACATTCTGGAGAAGCACCTGGCGCAGATCATTCTCGCAAAACTCCGGAATGTGAAGGAAAATACCGACACGGAATCTGCCTCGAGCATCATCATTCCGGTCTATGACGTATATTATTCGGTCTTTAACAACAATATCATTGACATCAGCCATCTTTCTGCCAGCGATGCTTCCGAGACGGAGAAGAAGGTTTATGACGCATACAGCAATTACCTTTCCGGCGTCATGAGCAGTCTCGACACGGAAATGCGTCAGAACCGTACGCCGTACAAGGATCTTCCGAAGGAATACGAGAATTACGAGACCATAATCATCCAGTATCTCTACGAGCAGAACATCCTTCTCCGGGATGAGGTCGATACGGATGATGCCACCTACAAGAGCTGGGCAGAGGATGAGACAATCTCCATGTCCGAATACATCGAATACTGCATCCGGCAGAACTGGATCGATACGTCAAAACTCGACCTTGACGAAGAGTACACGGACTCCTCCAGTGTGTTCAATGCCATCGTGGATTACCTTGAAAAACAGCTTCCCAAGGACAGCGGTTTCCGGCGCAAAGTTTATAAGTATGTTCTTCTGAATGATTCCATTTCCGGTGAGGATGTCTGCCAGCTGCTTATCGATCAGGGTATTGTGACCCTCCCTGCTGCCGAAGAGGCACAGTGGGAGTCCGGGGCAGAAGATGCCTATACCTTTATGATCAACCGGATTCAGAATCTCGATCTCACCCCGGCCGAGCTCGCACTCGACCCTCATTCCGGTTCCATGGTCATCACGGATGTAAACACCGGCGATGTGCTCGCGATGGTTTCTTATCCGAGCTATGACAATAACCGCATGAGCAACGGCGTCGACGCAGAATACTATGCAAAACTGCAGGATGATCTGTCCTCGCCGCTCCTCAACTATGCGACGCAGCAGCGCACGGCTCCCGGTTCCACCTTCAAGATGATTTCGGCAACAGCGGGGCTTTGCGAAGGCGTAATTGACACTACCACCGAGATCAACTGCACCGGAACATTCACGAAAATCGGCGAACCCTATCCGCACTGCTGGATTTATCCGGGCGCCCATGGAATTCTGAATGTGACCGGCGGCATCACAAATTCGTGCAACGACTTTTTCTACGAGGTAGGCTACCGGCTGGGAAGTGAAAACGGCGAGTACGATTCGGATACCGGAACAGACCTTTTGCAGAAATACGCGTCCGAGTACGGACTGAATGAAAAGTCCGGCGTCGAGATCGAAGAGTACGATCCTCAGATGTCCGATATGGACGCAGTCCGTTCTGCTATCGGACAGGGCGACAGCGGCTATACAACGACGCAGCTTGCCCGCTACGTAACAGCTGTCGCGAACAGCGGCACTGTCTATAATCTGACTCTGGTCGATAAAATAGCCGGGGCGGACGGAACCGTTCTCGAGCAGAACAGTCCGACTGTCGCGAACAGTATCTCGATGGACCAGAGTTATTGGGATGCTATCCATGAAGGCATGCGGGGTGTCATCGAGGACAAGAGTTATTTCCAGGATTTTGGCGTAAATGTAGCCGGAAAGACCGGTACCGCTCAGGAATCCACGTCAAAACCCAACCATGCTCTCTTTGTCTGCTACGCTCCGTACGAAAAGCCGGAGATCGCAATTGCCACACGCATCGCAAACGGCTATACCTCGGATTATGCAGCGCAGACAGCAAAGGATGTCCTCTCGTACTATTTCGGTCTTCAGTCCAGAGACGAAATTCTTTCGAACAATGAACAGCTTACCGGCGTTATCGGCGGCGACTGACTTTTAACTGGAGCAATATAATTTGAGCGATTTCAGTATATTCAATCCAAAAAAATCCGAAAAAAGTGATGAAAACCAGGATGCAGGCGGTCTTCAGTTTCATGTTGACCATCCCGATCCCGGAATCCGGCGCGTCCGGAGAAGGGGAGCCAGACTTTTCCGCACGTTTTCGCTGCGGTATTTTGACTTTCTCCTCGTCTTCCTAATCGTGACACTGAATATCATCGGCATCCTTGCCATCGGGAGTGCAGAACCGGAGTATCAGTCCCGCCAGATCACCGGAATGATCGCCTCGCTTGTCGTGATGGTGCTGGCTTCCGGAATGGACTACCGGAGAATCCTGCACTTCGGCTGGTTTTACTATTTTGTAGCCATCGCGGCGCTGCTCGCTGTCCGCTTCATGGGTGATACCGGAGGCGGTGCACAGCGCTGGGTCACCATCGGACCGCTGCGTTTCCAGCCCTCGGAAATGGCCAAGGTTCTCATCATCCTTTTCTATGCTTTTTTCATCAACAAATACAAGGAAAGAGTCCGCACGGCGCCGGTCACGCTCATGGGAATTGCGCTCATTGTTCCGCCTCTTATTCTTGTCATTTCGCAGCCCGATCTTTCAACCACAATTATGATTTTCATCATATTTTGTGTTATCATGTTTGTAGGCGGCATTAACTGGAAACTGGTCGTCGGAGTGCTGGTAGTATCGGTTCCTTCCGCTGCCGTTCTGTTCAATATGATTCTGCAGGACACGGAAGGAAAAATCCTTGATACATACCAGCGCAACCGTATTCTCGCCTGGATTTATCCGGATCAGTATCAGGACTCCTACGCATACCAGACTATCAATTCTGTCATGGCTATTGGTTCGGGAAGACTCCTGGGCAAGGGATACAATACAAATGAAATCAGTTCTCTGCTGAACAGCGGTTACATTTCAGAATCTCAGACGGATTTTATTTTTGCAGTCATCGGTGAGGAATTTGGTTTTCTCGGCACCTGTATTGTTGTGCTCCTGGTTTTTCTGATTGCACTTCGGATTCTCCGGATTGCAATGAAGGCATCGGATGTGTCCGGAAGAGTCATCGCTGCCGGAATGGCTGCCTGGATCGGTTTTCAGGGATTCATGAATATTGCTGTGGCAGTCGGACTCATTCCGAATACGGGAATCCCTCTGCCGTTTGTAAGTTATGGATTGACGAGTCTTCTGTCGCTCTACCTCGGAGTCGGTTTTGTGCTGAACGTTTATATGCAGGGCAGAAAGCGATAGAACTATTCTTATGACGAGAGGAGCCTGCTTACTATGAATATTGCTTTAATTGCTCACGACGCCAAGAAGAAACTGATGCAGAATTTCTGCATTGCCTATCGGGGCATTTTGTGCAAAAACGAGCTTTACGCGACAGGCACGACCGGCCGGCTCATTGAGGAGGCCACCAATCTGAATGTCCACAAATACCTGGCGGGCCATCTCGGAGGAGAGCAGCAGATCGGTGCGCAGATTGAGCAGAATGAAATCGATCTGGTGATATTCCTGCGCGACCCGCTCACGCCGAAGTCTCATGAGCCCGATGTCAACAATGTCATCCGTCTGTGCGATATTCACAACATTCCGCTGGCGACCAATCTGGCAACAGCAGAACTTCTGATCAAATCACTTGACCGCGGAGACTTTGAGTGGCGTGAGATTTATAAGTAATCCAGTCAATTTCATGAAGAAAAATGCATTACGCAGGATCGGTGCCGTATCCTGCGTAATTTTTATGCTCCCGCTGCTGGCAGGGTGCGGAAGCCGCTTCTCCGAACCGTTTTCCGACAATTATGCCGACTCCACATTCGGCATCATCGAGACGGCACAGGACACTGCCGGGAGGGCGGATTCGTTTGCCGAAAATCTCTGTGTCACAGACGGAGATGTGAATGCTGATGCGATCGACCTTCCCAGTACAGTGGCAGCCGGCCTGTTTGACTGCACAAATAAAGAAACACTCTATGCAAAGAATGTTTTTGCGCAGCTGTATCCTGCATCCATGACCAAGGTCATGACCGCAATCGTCGCGCTTGATAATTCGTCGACGGATCAGGTCCTGACAGCCGGAGATGATGTCACCCAGCTTGAAGCCGGAGCTCAGGTTGCCGGTATTGAGCCGGGCGATACGCTGACCATGGATCAGGCACTGCATCTGCTTCTTATTTATTCCGCAAATGACGCGGCGGTTGTCATTGCCGACAGTGTCGCCGGCAATTCCGAGGCTTTCGTCGGTATGATGAATGATAAGGCGAAGGAACTCGGTGCCACCGGCACCAACTTTGTAAATTCCAACGGCCTTACGGACGAGAACCATTACACGACGCCGTACGACATGTACCTCATTTTCAACGAGGCAATGAATTATGAGCTCTTCCGGGAGATCATCTCGCAGCAGTCCTACAGCACTGTTATTCACGATTCCTCAGGCGGAGACCGCACGATCAATGTAAGCGCGACAAATCAGTATCTGGCAGGCAATATCCAGGCTCCCACCGGCATCACGGTCGTTGGAGGAAAGACCGGAACGACCTCTGCGGCCGGTCACTGCCTCATTCTCTACGCGCGCGACTCATCCGGCAATCCCTATATCGCAGTCGTCATGCGCACTGAGAGTGCCGATGCAATGTACAGCACAATGAACTCTCTTTTGGGGCTTATAAAGAATCCATGACGGCCGGCTGAACAACGGAACCGGGTCTTAATCAGGATGTGAACAAAGGCGCAACAATGGCTCCTGAGTGTTGTTTTTTAAGGGGTCTTTTATTATAATTATTTTATGATTCCGAGCCGCAGGGCGGTGTTTTCAGCAAAGGTGCACACAACTGTCACGGACCCGGAGTACGACACAATTCAAGGAGGGCACGTCCAATGGTTCAGCTCATCGTAGGCAAAAAAGGTAAAGGAAAGACCAAGTGCTTATTGGATAAGGTCAACACAGAAGTTAAGAATATTCTCGGCAACATTGTTTATCTCGACAAGAGCACTGCTCACATGTATGAGCTTAACAACAAGATCCGTCTTATCTCGGTACCGGACTCCGGTGTGAAGACGACGGAAGAGTTCATCGGTTTCGTCCTCGGCATCATTTCTCAGGACCATGACCTCGAGCAGATGTATTTCGACAGTTTTCTCATCATCTCCGATCAGGTCGGCAAAGATATCACAGCCTCCATTGAACGTCTGCAGAAAATCAGTGAACAGTACGGCGTCGATTTCGTGCTGAGTGTATCAATGGATGAATCCGAAGTGCCGGACGCTGTAAAGCCTCTGATCGCAATTTCCCTTTAATTGCCTTTGATGTTGTTTGATCATTAAGCCTCGGGAGCATAGGCTGCCCGGGGCTTTTTTCCGCACGGAGGCTGCGCCTACGAACGAAGAATACCGGCGTCCAACTTCATATAAGACAAAGAACAGGAACGATTCCGGCCGCAGCAGAAGAGATGATCCTTCCTATGATCCGTACGGTCAGGGACAGCGGCGCAGAAACACTTCCGGGAACGGACAGGACAGGAGCCGCCGCCCTGCACAGAAACGCCGCCGGCACCATGCTCCTCACTTCAGCACGGTCATTTTCATTGTGCTTCTTGTCTATATCCTCATTGAGATAATTCAGTATTCGACCTCCGATTCCATAGCAGGGTACGAGGTGAGAACCGGTTCCCTGTCCTCGAATCAGATCTATACCGGCATCATTGTCCGCACGGAGGAAGTTGTCGACAGTGAGTATCCGGGATATGTCAACTATTATACGAAGGAAGCGGACCGCATCGGAGTGGGGCAGCTTGCCTATACCATCGACGAATCCGGACAGATCATGGATTATCTGGAATCGCAGAATTCCGGTGAAAGCATTCTCTCAGACACGGATTACGACACTCTTCAGAAATCGATCATCGATTTTGAGATGGATTTTGACCCGCATTCTTTTAATTCCGTGTATGATTTCCGGGAATCCATCAAGAGCGAAGTCCAGAAGATGTCCAGCAGCTATATTCTCGATGATATCAATTCGCTGTCCAATGCAGGCCTCTCCGGATCCATTCATCAGTGCTATGCATCGGATACCGGAATCATATCCTACTCGACGGATTCTCTTGACGGCGCGACCTTTGAAAGCCTGACGGCTGATGATTTCAGCGATAAAGCCCAGGCATCCTGCGTCAAAACTACTCTCGAGAGCAATCAGCTTGTCGACACGGGGGATCCGGTTTACCGTCTGTGTACCGATGAAAACTGGTCGATCGTCATCATGACCGATGCGGATACGGCAAAACAGCTGACGGATGACGGCTATATACAGGTCCGCTTCGTCAAGAACCGTGAGACTCTCTGGGCATCCGTCTCAAGCAGAACCGATGAAAGCGGGAATGTGTTTGTTGACCTTTCCTTCACCAACTCAATGATTGACTTCTGCAGTGACCGCTACGAGAAGATCGAGCTGATCACAGAGCAGGAGAAGGGCCTGAAGGTTCCGAATTCGGCCATCGTAAAGTCCGAGTTCTTCCTGGTCCCGAAGGATTATGTGACAACCGGAACGAGCGGCAATCAGGGCGTCCTCCTGGAGACGTACGACGAAAACGGGACAAAAAGTGTACGGTTCACAACCGCTGTTCCCTACAGTGAGAAAGATGATTATTACTACCTTGATCAGTCAGTTCTGAAGGCGGGTGATGTCATCGACAAGCCGGACTCGACGGACACCTATACCATCAGCGATATGGATGAGCTGATCGGCGTATACAACATCAACCGTGGATATGCGGATTTCCGGGAGGTCAAAATTCTGTACCAGAACGACGAATACTCCATTGTAGAACCGAACACGCTGTACGGGCTTTCGGAATACGATCACATTGTTCTGAACGCCTCAGAGGTTACGCCGGACACAATCATCTACAATTAGCCTGATCACTTAAATCAGTCAGAACGGTGATCGGCCGTGCGCACAGATGCATCAGCGGAGCACCGCAGGCAGAATGATTCCGGGTGCTTTCGCTGTATTTCACTACAGTTGTACAATTATTTAAAGGTTGACATAAGCTTCAAAAAAAAGATAATATTACAATGAGTTTTTGAGTACAGGTATTGATTCCGGGTGTATGGAAGAGCTTCCTGAATCATAAGGAGAGGTAAATAAAACAGCGATGAGCAGTAATCCTTTTAAGAGTTTCGCGAATATTTTTAAGCCTGGCGATGATGTAGACGAAGAAGACGATTATACACCGGATGAAATGTATGATGAGGAGCCGAGACGCCGCCGCGGCCAGCGCGGTCAGGGCAGCTATGACGACGAAGATGAGGATGACTACGACGAGGACGAACCCCGGAAACCCAAGGCATCTGTCTTCGGACGTCCCTCTCAGCCACAGGGTAGAGACCGGGACCAGCAGCAGTCTCATCCAGACGTCAAACCAAGTTCTCTTGTTGATGCAGGGCAGGAGGTGCGGGTATTTAAACCCACCAATCTGGTTGAGGCAAGAAAAGTGACGGACACACTGCTTTCCGAACAGTCCGCAATTCTCAATCTGGAAGGCCTCGACATCGCGATGGCACAGAGAATCATCGATTTTGTCGGCGGTTCTAATTATGCAATTCACGGACACTTCACCCGCATCTCGAATTACATCTTCCTGTTCACTCCAAAGGATGTGAATATCGCAGGTGATATCGTCGAGGGAGCGGAAAACTCCGAGGTGCAGAATGCAGGAGGACGGCCGGCCGCAGCACAGGCACCGGCTCAGAATCTGCAGTATTATTGATCTGCACCGGATAAAGGGATCTCATCTATACGCACCAGACGGAAATCTTCTGGTGCGTATTTTTTTAGTAAGTCCTACTGCATCCATGGATGCAGTTTTGCCCGACCGGCTGTCTTATTCTCCGGTCTCCTCCGGCAGTACGGCTGACTATTGACTATACTTCTTTACTCACAGCTATTTCAGAAAGGAATCAACATGCAGCAGTTTCAGGATCGTCTCCCCGTGAACCGGGACCGGAAGTTCTGTTACGACATTGTGTTCAGGAAGGATTTCGACACGCTCTTCGAAGAAAGCTGCCGGATTACACCGGATTTTGCAGCAGGAGCTTCTGCAGCAACATCTGCCTCCGGAAAGGACAGCGCCGGTAAAACTTCCGGCGGCCATACTGGTGATGACGGAAAGGATGCCTTTCCGTATACAAAGGTCATGATCGTTACCGATTCGGCTGTAGCACCGCTGTATCTCGAAGAAGTCCGGTCGAAGTTCACGGAGCACGGCATCATGCCGGTTTCCATCGTCATTGAGGAAGGGGAGACGCAGAAAACGCTCGATACCGTCCGCTCGATCTATAAGAACCTTATCGAGCAGAAATTCGACCGCCGCTCGGTGCTGATCGCACTCGGCGGAGGCGTTGTCGGCGACATCACTGGTTTTACCGCTGCCACATACCTGCGCGGCATCAACTATATACAGATTCCGACAACACTTCTTGCGCAGTCGGACAGCAGCATCGGCGGCAAGACCGGCGTCGATTTCGATGGCTACAAGAATATGGTCGGTGCATTTAAAATGCCGAAACTCGTGTATGAAAACATTTCCACACTGAAAACCCTCGACGGGCGGCAATTTGCAAGCGGGTTTGCGGAGGTCATGAAATCGGCGCTTATCCGCGATGAGGAGTTCTATGTCTGGCTCCTCAATAATTTGTACGAAATTCGCGGCCGCGATGTAAACACGCTGCAGGAGATGGTCTACAACAGCGACCTCATCAAGAAACTGATCGTCGAAAAGGATCCGTATGAGAAATCCGAGCGCCGTCTTCTGAATTTTGGCCACACTCTCGGTCATGCAATTGAAAAATACAAGAATTTCTCCCTCACGCACGGAGAATGCGTCGCCCTCGGCTGCGTTGCAGCATCGTTCATTTCCTGGAAAAAAGAACTGATCAGTAAAGAAGAATATTACGAAATCCGGGATATGTTCGTCCCGTTCGGCCTTCCGATCTCCGTGGAGGGAATCGATGAAGACCGTATCATCGAACTTGCTCACTCCGACAAGAAGGCTGTCGGGGGAACTGTTCCATTTGTGCTCCTGAAGAGTGCCGGCAGGGCATTTGTCGCAAATAATGTCTCGGATGAAGAAATGCGCGAAGCTCTCAGGGAAATCGAATGGACGGAGGATGGCGAATGAGCCGTAATAATACCGGCAAACTGAAAAGGACTTTATTCGAATTCATTCTTTTCGCGGCGCTCGTGCTGTTCGACCTTGCAACAAAGCAGCACGCAGTGGACACCTTGAAGGGAAAAGCGCCGTTCGTAATGATCCCCGGCGTTCTTGAGCTTCGCTATCTTGAGAATGTCGGGGCGGCGTTCAGTATGCTCTCCGGACACCAGTGGATTTTCATGATCATCGCAACGGCAGCAGTCGTGATCATTTTCGTGCTTCTTTACCGTCTTCCGGGATCATCCCGCTATTGTCCGGCCAGAATATGCCTTGTTTTCATAGCCGCCGGAGCTGCCGGCAATCTCATCGACCGGATCACGCTCCATTACGTGCGTGATTTCATCTATTTCTCCATCATCGACTTTCCGATTTTTAACGTGGCGGACATCTATGTAACTGTGATGACCACTGTCCTCGTCGTTCTTCTTCTTTTCTATTACAGGGAAGACGATTATCAGACTATCCGGGGAAAGAAAAACGACGATAAGAACCAAAACAGCAGCCGGCAGAAGAGCGGTGAAGAACATTCATGACTGAATATCATTTCCAGATAACAGAAGAGGAAGAAGGAGAGCGTCTCGACCATTGTCTGGCGCTTCTTCTCGCGGATCAGTCAAGAACGTATCTGCAGAAACTTATAAAGGACGGGAATGTGAAGCTGAACGGCGGGCCGGCAAGAAACAGCCTGCGCGTGTCTGAGGGCGATGAGATTGATCTCTCTCTTCCGGATAAAATTATTCCTGACATCGAACCGGAGAATATTCCGATCGATGTTCTTTATGAGGACAGCGATGTTCTTGTCGTCAACAAATCCAAGGGAATGGTCGTACATCCGGCTCCCGGGCACTGGAGCGGAACGCTCGTGAACGCAGTCCTGTATCACTGCGGAAAGAACCTGAGCGGCATCAATGGCGTCCTGCGTCCCGGAATCGTACACCGCATCGATAAAGATACCACCGGTTCCGTCATCATCTGCAAGAATGACAACGCACACCGTAAAATTGCCGAACAGCTGAAGGAGCACACCATCGTGCGCCGCTACCGTGCAATTGTCTGCGGAAGAATTGCAGAGGATACTCTTACCGTTTCCGGAAACATCGGCCGCGATCCGAAGGACCGTAAGAAGATGGCGGTTGTACCGGCTCCTCAGGGAAAGCCTGCCGTCACCCATGTGCGTGTACTTGAACGGTTCCGTGACTACACGTACATCGAGTGCGCACTTGAAACCGGAAGGACCCATCAGATTCGCGTCCATATGGCCCATATCGGGCATCCTCTTCTTGGTGACACATTATATGCCTCCGGGCAGAAAAGCCCGTTTTCGGGCCTTCAGGGCCAGTGCCTGCATGCAATGATCCTCGGGTTCATTCATCCTGTGACGGGAGAATACATTGAAACACAGGCCCCGCTCCCGGAATATTTTAAAGAACTGCTGCGGAAGCTTCGGACGCAGTGAGCGCCGCTTCCCGGAAACCTTCCGCGTCTGATTCTCCCAGTCTCTTATTTTTTTACTTCGTCTGCCTGAATCCTCTGCAGTCTGCATCATCTGTGACTATTTCAACTGCAAATCCTATAATTTGCGCTGTAAAATTGTATATTTCAGTCTTTTTTATTGCATGAATCGATTATAGAATTTATAATATTGGTGTTGAAAGGCCCAATTTTCTGAAATCTGGAACACGAGAAGGGGCAGAAGAGTTTCATGATTTTGGGAAGCCGTCCGAATGATAACGTGTTTTGACGGCTGATATCCGGGATAGCATCCAGATACATCCCGGATGCTATCTGGATGCTAATCCCGGATGCCGCTGTCAATGCGGCGGAAAGGCATACTATGAATACTATAATCACAATTGGCAGGCAATTCGGATCCGCCGGGCACGAAATCGGACAGCTGGTCGCTGACCACTACGGTATTAAATGTTACGATAAGGAACTCCTGGCACGGTCGGCAAAAGAATCAGGTTTTTGCGAAGAGATGATCCGCCAACAGGATGAACGGCCGACAAATTCATTTCTTTACAACCTGGTCATGGATACTTATTCCTTTGGCTACAATGCATCCTCGTATGTAGACATGCCGATGAGCCAGAAAGTATTTCTCGCACAGTTTGACACGATCCGCAAGATTGCCGATGAGGGACCGTGCGTCATCGTCGGACGCTGCAGCGATTATGCTCTGAGTGAGCGCAAGGATGTTCTGAATCTGTTCATTCACGCCAGCGAGCAGTTCAAGATCAATTACATCATGAAGCGTTTCAGCGACATCGATACTCCGGACAAAGCGCGTGACTTCATGAACAAAAAGGATAAACAGCGCCAGAGCTATTACAACTATTACACATCCAAGAAATGGGGACGCGCTGACAGCTATGATTTCACCATCAGTGCATCAACATTCGGTATAGAAGGCTCGGTAAAACTCATCACACAGCTTGTGGATGACTTCGAGGCACGCGGAGCCCAGAAAAACTGATATTTCACAGCCGCTTGTGTAACGTAACACAACAGCGGCAGAGCATTGTATAAAAGCAGATCCAACTATTCGCAAAAGGCTTGTTTTACGAATAGTTGGATCCTTTTTCATTAGTCAACACTCTGTTACGTCAATTCTTTATTATTTGTATTTGTCTTTTGGCTTTGCTTATTATTTGTCTTTTGGCTTTGATGATATTAGCTGCCTTTGTTGGTATCTTTGATGATATTTGTCTTTGTCTGTCTTTATTTCATTTCTCAAACCGCCCAGGACTGCCTCAAGTCATATAACGGAATAAGAAATCAATCTCAGTTAAATTGCGAAATCACTCAGATAACGAAATCATCGCGGATAGCCGGTTTCAGGGTCCACATGCGAAGGAATGTGTCACCGCTCACGCGGAAACAGTTTTCGCCTTCCTTCGGGAAAACACGCGACGTAAAAACGGCGTCACCGTCATTCACGAAGATTTCGATGCTGCTCCGGTCAATGAAAATGCGAAGATGCGTAAGTCCATTGTCCAGTTTTCGCGTTCTGGATTCACCCTGGTTCTCATTAAAACGCACCTGCATGCCTGAGCGGTCAATTGTGATTTCCCGTCTGTTCTGACTGAAATCAAGCCGCAGGCCGCCGTCCCCGGAAGCCCCGCAGAAAAGACGGAGGCTGTAATCGCCGGGCCGGCAGTAAAATTCCATCTCACAGACACGCGGCAGCGGACTGATCTCTCCGTTTTCCGCTCCCGTGACATCGATTTCACGGTCACGAAGTTCCTTGAGCTGCGGCAGCGGCTGCTGTACAAGTCTGCGCCCGCGGATACGCAGTTCCCTCGGGAGCGTGAGGCATCCCTGCCAGTCTTCTTCATCCGTCGGATAACTGCTGTCCGGAAGCCCCATCCAGGCCACGAGAATCGCCTTCTCGGGATCGCGCACGTTGTTGGCACAGGCAGCCGCATATGAGTCGAACCCGAAGTCCAGTACATGGAAACGGGTGACAGGCTGAAATGTAAGGCTGTCCCAGTCCATATTGCCGATAATATATCCATTGTGGTTCCGGGAACCTCCGCGCCCGGCGATCTCCAGGTGCTGCGGACAGAACATCAAAATCTCTTTTCCGCCGATTTTCTCGATCGTCGGGCACTCCCACATGTCGCCGAAATCCTCGAATCCCGGAACTTTCAGCTGACCCGCGAAAACCCATCCGTGCAGCAGGTCTTCGCTCTTGTAGATCAGGGCACATCCCTTCTTATCCTTTGTCTGTGCGCCGAGAATAATGTAATAGCTATGTTTTTCCGGAACATAAATGATCTTCGGGTCGCGCTGATGTTCCGTATAATCCGGATTCGGTCCGAACAGCGGAAGCGGATACTTTTCCGTCCATCCGTCATCCCGGAGTTTCGCGAGGCAGGTGTACGGGTGACGCACCCAGTTCTCATCGCGGCTGTTTCCTGTGTAATAAAGATACAGCGAATCTCCGATTGGCATGGCAGATCCGGAATAGGCACCCTTATTGTCATATTCGCGGTCCGGCATCAGGCAGACGCCAAGATTCTTCCATGTAACGAGGTCAGATGAGACGATGTGATACCAGTATTTGAGGCCGTGCACGGCACCCCACGGGCACCATTGATAAAAAAGATGCCACTTATTGTCATGCCATACAAATCCATTCGGGTCATTCATCAGCCCGGTGACCGACTGGATGTGATAAGTTTGGCGGAAGTCCGATTGAACAGTCTTCTCATGCAGCTGCCAAAGCTCCTGCGGATCCTTCAGCACACGATATTTCTCTTCTCTTGTCCACTCTCTCATCGCTCGTTTCCTCTGCTTTTTCCAGTCGGCACTGGTCTTCATTCTGACCGCACAGCAGATCTGTTCATGAGGATCTGGTCCGATCCGCCGGCACTGTGTATTCATATTAATAGTAACACCTGCCGGCGTTTTTCCGTCAGAATTTCAGCAAATTGCATGTAAAACAAAAGTGAATCCGCATTCCCGCATAGAATTAAAACCGCTTATATGCGCAATAATCCGTGCTGTCTGCGCAGGATCGCTGGTTTATATAAAAAAACCGTATTCTCTGTGAGGATTCATGTGTTACTTGCGAAAACACATGTATTATCCATGCAGAGAATAC
>Ga0256406_1001882_pt1 | contig 31988 bp, 28 predicted proteins | sample RumenRJG_03DNA_FD_185986 | JGI IMG/M metagenome (GOLD analysis project Ga0256406, IMG submission 185986) | Bovine rumen microbial communities from Lethbridge, Alberta, Canada - RJG_03 | ecosystem: Host-associated > Mammals > Digestive system > Stomach > Rumen | place: Canada: Alberta | collected... | reverse complement strand
TGCAGATACGTCTTCTCCGGCATCCCATCACTGTACTGAGGAAGACGGGAGTTGCTTTGAAAACGATAATAAATCTGCCGGGGGAAGTCTGCGCTTTTTTATAGCCTGGAGATGAAACCCTCTAATGTTTCCGAAGCAAAAACACCGATCGAGCAATCTCCTTGTCATCAGAATAGACGCGGAAGACTGAATTGCTCTTCGTGAAACAACCCTGGTTTTCCGAGTTTTGTATGGCAGTTTCGCACCTTCTGATTTAAAATGATAAAGAGTCTGTACGGCAGCTCAAATATCCCGAAAGCGAATAAAGATGATCAGACAATATGACCTCATCGCTCCCTGCCACTTCGGCATGGAGAGCGTTCTGAAAAACGAAATCTACGATATCGGCTATGAGATCACGGAGGTGGAGGACGGCCGGGTGACCTTCGCAGGAGATGCGGAAGCCATCGTGCGCGCAAACATCTGCCTTCGGACAGCCGAGCGTATTCTCCTCAAGGTCGGAAGCTTTAAGGCAACGACCTTTGATGAGCTCTATGAGGGCACAAAGGCTCTTCCGTGGGAGGAGTATCTGCCACGGGACGCCAGATTCTGGGTGACCAAGGCAGCGTCTGTCAAGTCAAAGCTCTTCTCTCCTTCCGACATCCAGTCCGTCATGAAAAAGGCCATGGTTGACCGCATGCATGTCGCCTATGGCATCTCCAATTTCCCGGAGACCGGCAGTTCCTATCCGATCCGTGTGTTCCTGAAAAAAGACATTGTCACCGTCGGCATCGACACGACCGGGGAATCCCTGCACAAGCGCGGATACCGGAAGGCGTCCGTCAAGGCACCGATCGCGGAGAATCTTGCCGCAGGGCTCATCATGCTGACGCCCTGGCAGGCGGGGCGGATTCTTGTCGATCCCTTCTGCGGATCCGGCACCTTCCCGATCGAGGCGGCCATGATCGCCGCCAATATCGCTCCGGGACTGAAGCGCTCGTTTACCTCCATGGACTGGACCAATCTGATCCCGGTCCGTCTCTGGAACGATGTGCGGGAGGAGGCACAGGATACGATCGACCTGTCCGTGCAGACGGACCTGCAGGGATACGACATTGATCCCAAAGCCATCAGTGCGGCCCGGGAAAATGCGAAGGCTGCCGGCGTGGATTCCCTGATCCACTTCCAGGTGCGCCCGGTATCTGCCCTCTCCCATCCGAAGAAATACGGTTTCATCATCACCAATCCGCCCTACGGTCAGCGTCTTGAGGATGCGGGACACGGCGGAGAGCTGTTTCCGACAGGCGCCCATCCGAAGGCAGAGCGCCTTTCCCGCAGTGCGGAGGAAGAAGCGGTAAGTGCCGAGGAACTCGCCGGGATCTATCAGGAGCTCGGAGAACGGTTCAAAGCCATGAACTCCTGGTCCATGTACCTCATCACGGCCTATCCGGAAGCGGAGAAGATGCTCGGTCTCAAGGCGGCAAAGAACCGGAAGATCTATAACGGCATGATCAAGACCTACTTTTACATGTTCCCGGGGCCGAAGCCCCCGGCAAAACGCGGAGGACAGAAGTGAAACTCGACATCATCTTTGCAACCGGAAACGGGAACAAGATCCGGGAAATTGAGGAGATCATCACAGATCCCGGGATCCATGTCCGCAGCATGAAGCAGGCAGGGATCGCCGCAGATCCCGAGGAAAACGGGCAGTCCTTTGAAGAGAACGCCCTCATCAAGGCCCTGGCGGTCGCGAAAAACTTTCACCAGAACGAATTGGTCCGCCTCTCGAAGGATATCCCTGTAGTCATCATGAGTGATGACTCGGGGCTTTGCATCGATGCCCTGAACGGAGAACCCGGAATCCACTCGGCAAGATTCATGGGGCATGACACCGATTATACGGTGAAGATGAACGCCATCCTCGAAAAGCTCTCCGATGTTCCCGATGAAAAGCGCACCGCCCGTTTTACGGCAGCGGTCTGTGCCGTCCTTGTCGATGAAAACGACTCACACATCGTTCTCACCCGTTCCATGGAGGGCTGCATCGCACATGAAATCCGGGGCGTCAACGGCTTTGGCTATGATCCCTTCTTCTATCTTCCGGAATACGGGAAAACCAGCGCCGAGATCCCGCCTGAAGAGAAGAATGCCATCTCCCACCGGGGCAAGGCCCTGCGGGCGGTTCTTTCCGCACTGGAGGAGCATTATTCCGGTCATTAATTTGTCAGAGTTTTTACTGTAAAGTCTGTGATATGTTTTTGAAAAATATGTTTGACAGGGCACGGACGGTATAGTAGAATATGCCTTGCGTTGCGGAAAACGGTCGCAACCGGGGTGTGGCTCAGTTTGGTAGAGCGCCTGGTTTGGGACCAGGAAGTCGCAGGTTCGAATCCTGTCACCCCGACTTCTCTGATACGCATTCCGTGCGGGTGTAGTTCAATGGTAGAACACCAGCCTTCCAAGCTGGATACGTGGGTTCGATTCCCATCACCCGCTTTCTTATTCCCGAAGACATCTGAGGGGGTGAGAGCCGTAATGGCACCTATGTGTCCGTAGCTCAGCTGGATAGAGCATCGGCCTTCTAAGCCGAGGGTCTGGGGTTCGAATCCCCACGGGCACACGGACACAGACAATTGATTTGTGTTATGGTGGGTATGGCGTAGTTGGCTAACGCGCCAGATTGTGGTTCTGGAGATCCAGGGTTCGAGTCCCTGTACCCACCCTCTTTTTTATGTTCGGACATGGATTGCGGCAGCTGTGCCCCATCCAACCCATTGGGCTATCGCCAAGCGGTAAGGCACAGCACTTTGACTGCTGTATGCGCCAGTTCGAATCTGGCTAGCCCAGTTAACGGGCGATTAGCTCAGGTGGTAGAGCACTTGACTTTTAATCAAGTTGTCGCGGGTTCGAGTCCCGCATCGCTCATTGTTTGAATCCGATTCCATGACTCCATGGGATCGGTTTTTTTGAATCTGCGGCTTTGGCGGAATTGGCAGACGCGCCAGATTTAGGTTCTGGTGGGAATACCGTAGGGGTTCAAGTCCCCTAAGCCGCACTCTTTTCAACATCTCTTCTGTTTTTCCACATTTTTTACAGTTCCCTGATTCCGGCCCCATAACTTACAATTTCCCAGAATCGACTATTTGTCCATTGTGGAGAAAATTGGGCAATGCTATATTGTAACTTACGTAAATGAAAATAGGCCTTACCTGTCGGGCATGATCACCTGGCAGTCGAGCCCGACAAAATCTAGTTAAAGGGGTAAAGAAACATGGCAAACAATGTAGCACATGCCGCTGAGCGAAAGCTCTTCGAAGTGGCGATCAATGCAGCCATCGATCACGCTGACAAGGACCGCGAGAAGGCAATGATCCAGTACATCGACCTGATGCAGAAGGTCCTTGGCAATACCTGGAAGCCGGAAGCCTTTGATGCGCTCCGCGACGTTTATAAGGACCCGAACTCCAAGTGGTGTAAGTTCACGAACGATCTGTTCGACAGCGTCGATCACCGCATGATCAAGAGCATGGCTCTGAATCTTGGCTATGAGGCCGGTTTCCGCGGTTACCGTCAGACCCGTGAGAATTCCAAGAAGTACGGGGTCTCCATTCCGTGGATCCTGCTCTTCGACCCCACCTCTGCCTGCAATCTGCACTGCACCGGCTGCTGGGCTGCTGAGTACGGCCACACCAAGGCTCTCTCCTATGAGGACATGGACAGCCTGGTTTCCCAGGCCGAGGATCTGGGTATCCACGCATTCCTGATGACCGGCGGTGAACCCACTGTCCGCATCAAGGATATCTGGAAGCTCTGCAAGGCTCACCCGCACAGCTATTTCCAGGCTTTCACAAACGGCACGCTGATCAACGACGAGTTCTGCGAAAACCTGCTCGATGTCGGCAACTTCATCGTCAACGTCTCCGTCGAGGGCTTTGCCGAGGCAAATGATTCCCGCCGCGGTGCCGGTTCCTTCCAGAAGGTCATCGAGGCCATGGACCGCATGAAGGCCCACAAGATCGGCTTCGGTACTTCCATCTGCTACACCAGCAAGAACTACAAGGTTGTCACCTCGGACGAGTTCCTGGATATGCTGATTGAGCACGGCGTCAAGTACTGCTGGTACTTCCACTACATGCCGGTCGGCAATGCAGCATCGACTGATCTGATGCTGAACCCCGAGCAGCGTGAGTACATGTATCACAGAGTCCGTGAGATCCGTGGTTTCAAGGGCGGCAAGCCGCTGTTCACCGTGGACTTCCAGAACGACGGTGAGTACATCCACGGCTGCATCGCCGGAGGCCGTGTCTACTGCCACGTCAACCCCAACGGCGACGTCGAGCCCTGCGTGTTCATCCACTACTCCGGAGCTAACATCCACGAGAAGAGCCTTCTCGAGTGCCTGCAACAGCCGCTGTTCAGGATGTATCAGGCTAACCAGCCGTTCAACGACAACTACCTGCAGCCCTGCCCGATGCTGGAGAACCCGGAGAAGCTCCGTGCAATCGTCAAGGCAACCGGCGCTCACTCTACCGACATGGAGTCCGAGGAGACCGTCGAGCATCTGTGCGCAAAGTGCGATAACTACGCAAAGGAATGGGCACCGAAGGCTGATGAGCTCTGGAAGAGCAATCACCCGGATTACAAGGAAAACACCCAGACCACAATCAAGAGCATCTGATCAAAGTTGATCTGACAGGCCGCTTCCCGAAAGGGAAGCGGTTTTTCTTTCACTTTTTTCGTTTTATGCCTTGACAGCTTCAGGGGTGCGTACTATACTATCGATTGTTGCCGGTGAGGCAACAAGAGAGATGTATGTGTAGCTCAGCTGGATAGAGCGTCTGGCTACGGACCAGAAGGTCGCGAGTTCGAATCTTGTCACATACATGAAGAAGGAAACGAAATTTCGTTTCCTTCTTTTTTATGCGCAGACGAAAAGTGCTTCCGGAGAATCATTCTCCGGAAGCCCTTTTCTCTTCCTTGTCCTGTTACAGACCAGTCAGGTCCGTGTCAGCGATCAGTAGTTCTCTCTCTCGACGATCGCAGCGCAGCCCATGCCGCCGCCGACGCAAAGGGTTGCAAGGCCCTTCTTTGCGTCTCTCTTCTGCATCTCGTACAGAAGGGTGACCAGGATTCTCGTGCCGGAGCAGCCGACCGGATGGCCCAGAGCGATGGCACCGCCGTTGACGTTGAGCTTTGCAGGATCGAAGTGGAGGTCATGTGCGACCGCCAGAGACTGTGCTGCAAAGGCCTCATTTGCCTCGTACAGATCGAAGTCCTCGATCTTGTAGCCGGTCTTCTCCATGGTCTTACGGGTTGCATAGATGGGTCCGATGCCCATGATGCGGGGCTCGACGCCTGCAAGCTCGCCGCCGATCCAGGTAGCCATCGGCTTTACACCGAGCTCCTTTGCCTTCTCCTCGCTCATGACAACGATGGCGGCTGCTGCATCATTGATGCCAGATGCATTGCCGGCAGTCACGACGCCGTCCTTCTTGAAGGCAGGGCGCAGCTTGGAGAGAACCTCCATGGTCGTGCCGGGGCGGGGACCCTCATCGGTATCGAAGACGATGGTCTGCTTCTTCTGCTTGACCTCGACAGGGACGATCTCGTCCTTGAACTTCCCGTCTGCAATGGCCTTGACTGCCTTTGCCTGGGAATCGCAGGCGAACTGATCGAGCTGCTCTCTGGTCAGATGCCACTCCTCAGCGACATTCTCAGCCGTGATGCCCATGTGATAGCCGCCGAAGGCATCGGTCAGAGCATCGCGGATCATCGCATCTTCGAGCACGCCGTTGTTCATGCGGTAGCCGAAGCGCGCATTGTGGAGCAGGTACGGTGCCTGATCCATGTTTTCCATACCGCCGGCGACAATGATGTCGGCGTTACCGTTCTCAATGAGCTTTGCTGCCAGGTTGACGCAGTGCAGGCCGGAGCCGCAAAGCACGTTGATCGTGATCGCGGGAACTTCCACCGGGATTCCGGCATTGACTGCTGCCTGACGGGCCGGGTTCTGTCCCAGACCTGCCTGAATGACGTTGCCCATGTAGACCTCATCGACCTGATCCGGGCGGACACCGGCGCGATTGAGCGCCTCCTTGATGACAATCGTGCCAAGAGCCGTTGCCGGGGTATCCTTCAGGGTACCGTTGAACTTGCCGATTGCGGTTCTGCATGCGCCTGCAAGAACTACTTTACGTTTTGCCATTGTGAACCTCCATGTGAGCCTTCCGGCCTGTTATTTTTTTAACACTACTCCTATTATACGCTGTTTGCCGCGTTCTGCACAAAATGTTTTCCCGATTTCTCATTCAATTTGGCCGATCTGTCAGGAAATGGAAAAAGACAAGCTTCTCCTCAAGATCCTTTGCCGTTGCGGGGCCGACGCCACGTATGTCCTGATACCATTTCGGATCATCCTGCATCGCTCTTAAAAGATCTCCCACCGTGAGAATCCCGCTCCCCGCAATGCTCTCAAACGTCCGCACCTTGATCCCGATCCGGAGGCAGTAATCGGAAAGATCGATCTCCTCCTTCGGCTCACTCTCCGGATACCCCCAGTGCCGTCCGGCAGCACAGGCTCTGAGGTTTTCCCGGTAGCCCCTCACGTACCAGGCCGCGATCAGAGGATCCCGCAGCATGTGCAGGGCCTTTGTGCGGTAGGTGGAGATTGTCCCCGCCGAGCGGTTCATGAGAAGACCGATCGCATCATTGCTCTTCCCGTTACGGTACTTCTCCCGAAGGACCCTCTGCTGCTTTGCACGCAGCTGCCCCAGGGCCACATACAGGCCGCTGACCTGATCCTTCGTCCAGGAGGATGGATCCTTCTCCTTGTCAATCGCCTTAAGAAGATTGAAGGGATAGACGAGGGTCTGCTTCCCAAAAGCCTCTCCCTGCCCCGCAATAAGCCGCAGGATTCCCTGCTCAGGAGCGTCCGGAAAAGCCGTCCTGACGCGCTCCTTGAGCGCTTCAAGGCTCTTTTTCGGGTCCTCTGCATAGCGGGATCGGACCGCGTCATATCCGAAGGCTTTCTCCGGCGTGGTAAGCCTTGCACATGCCATGCCGAAGGCCTGCCCTTTCTTGTTTCTTCTCTGCTCGAAGCCCGCGATGAGAAGATACCCTTCCATCTCAAGACTGGTCAGGGTTCCCTCGAAGTTCTTCTCCCTGCCGGCACCGAACCCGGCCTGCTTTTTCACCTCAAACGTAAAAATCTCAGGCGTTCCGGACGTATCCTCTTCGTTTTCCGTCGCAAACAGGTCCATGATCTTCTTCTGCCGCTCACTGGCAAGTTCATCGTCCCATCTGGCGTCAAAGTCATAGCCGTCCCGCCGGTAGTTCACAAAGTACGGCAGGCACTCCTTTGAGAGGAACCCCGCCCTGCCGCGGAAAAACCGCCCGTAGGCAGCGCTTTTCCGGTTTGCGATCTCCTCTCTCCACTCCCATGGATCGGTCTTTGGATCCCCGGTCCACCAGGAGGCAGGCTCTGTCATCTCCTGTACGGAAAAGCCCGGCACCTCATCTCCCGCAAAGAGAGGGAGGAATCCGATCCTGTCGATCATGTTCTCCAGATCCCTTACGCTGTGCAGCATCTCCATCTGAATACCTCTGTTTCTCATCAGGATGCCAAAAGGGAGCGCTGCCATGAGCGCCCCCTGCCTTTGCTTTCCCGACCTACACCTGAATCGGGTGATTTTTCTTTTCCTCGAAGATCGCCTTCAGTGACTCCGTATACGGCGCTCTTGCAATGCCGTACTCCGTGACAATCCCGGCAATGAGCTCATTGTCCGTGACATCGAATGCGGGGTTGTAGACATCGATTCCCTCCGGTGCCATGCGCTTCTCATACCACATGGTGGTGACCTCTTCGGGCTTTCGCATCTCGATCGGAATCTGTGCCCCGCTCTTTAAGGACATGTCGATGGTCGAGGTCGGTGCACACACGTAGAAGGGCACGTGGTACCTTGCCGCCACGATCGCATCGACGCTGGTGCCGATCTTATTGGCCGCATCGCCGTTTGCCGCCACACGGTCACACCCGACAAAGACCGCATTGATCTTTCCCTGGCGCATCAGGGAAGAGCTCATGTCGTCGCACTCGAGTGTCACCTCAATGCCCGCCGAGTGAAGCTCATAGGCGGTAAGCCTTGCACCCTGCAGCAGAGGTCTTGTCTCGTCGCAGTAGACGTGGAAGTGATAGCCTCTCTCCTGCCCCAGGTACATCGGTGCCGTTGCCGTCCCGTACTTGCAGCAGGCAAGCTGTCCGGCGTTGCAGTGCGTCATCAGGCCGTCACCCGGCTTTACCAGGGTAAGGCCGTATTCGCCGATCCTGCGGCAGACCTCGATATCCTCCCGCTTGATCGTCTGCGCTTCCTCTCGAAGCCTCTCCTTGATCTGGGCCATCGTAAGGCTCCTGTCTTCTCCAAGGGTCAGGAAGAGCTTTTCCATGCGGTTCAGCGCCCAGGAAAGGTTCACCGCGGTCGGGCGGGAGGATGCGAGGTATTCTTTGTTCTTTTCAAACGCCTCGTGAAGAAGAGTGAAGTTCCGGTCATGGTTTTCCGGCGTATCATCCGGGACGGGGACCAGTTTCGTCAGAAGGTAGATGCCAAATCCCGCCGTCACTCCGATCGCCGGGGCACCGCGAACCTGAAGAAGATAGATCGCATCCCAGATTTCCTTTGCCGTATAAAGCTTGATCAGCTTCGTCTCCCCGGGAAGCAGGGTCTGGTCGATGATCTGTATCGCGTCCTCGTTATCCAGCAGTTCCACCGTCTCATAATCCAGTATGGACTTTGCCTTTTCCATCTTGTACTCCCTCTAGGCCATCACAAGGTCTGCAAGCTCTGCTCTCGTCACCTTCAGGAAATCCGAAGGGGCGAGCCTGATCTGGCAGCCGATTTTTCCGCCGCTGATATAGATCTTATCCAGGTCCTTTGCCGAGGCATCGAGCCTTGTCACGAAGTTCTTCTTCATGCCGATCGCCGTGCAGCCGCCGCGCACATACCCGGTCAGGCCGAACAGCTCCTTTACATGAATCAGCTCCACGTTCTTGACACCGACGGATTTCGCGCACTTCTTGAGATCCAGCTCCTTCTCGATCGGAATCACGAACACGTAGTGGTTCCTGTCACTTCCGACTGCTACCAGCGTCTTGTAGACGAGCTCATGGGGCAGTCCCAGGTGATCCGCCGTCTGAATCCCGTCGACAAACTCGCCCTCGACCTCGTAGGATTCATGCGTATAGGAAACGCCTGCCCTGTCCAGAATGCGCATCGCATTCGTCTTGACTTCTTTTTCTTTCTTTGCCATCAGTTCACTCTTTCCGCCCTGACCTTATCCACCAGGTAGGGAATCTCTTTCTCAAAGGAAACGCCGTACCACTTCGCATCGGGATCCTGCAGGGTCGCCTGGATGCAGTGACCCACGAAATCTGTCGCAAGAGCTGCTGCCTTTGTTAACGGCAGTCCCGCCACCATCGCCCCGGTGAGGACGCTTGCGAAGATATCCCCGGTCCCGTGGTAGATGGCATCATACAGAGGCCCCATGCACGTCGTAAAGACATCGCTGTCAGCGTCATAGACCAGTGACCCGATCGAGTCCCCTTCGTCTCCCCGGCAGCCTGTCAGCACAATGCTGCCGGCGCCCTCTGCGTGGAGCTTGCGGATCAGCTCCTTCAGAAGCTCCGGGTCCGCGTCCGTCTGATAGGGCGTATTCGTCAGGAGAAAGAGCTCCGTCAGGTTCGGGACCGCAACATCCGAGGAGAGAACCAGCTCCTTCATGGACGATACGAAGTCCTTTGAAAAGCCCTCATACAGCTTTCCGTCGTCCGCCATCGCAGGGTCCACCACGTGAAGGCAGGGAGATGGCCCGAAATCCCGCCAGACTTCCTTGACTTCCTGCACCTGTCTTGCCGAGGCAAGATATCCGGAGTAGACGGCATCAAAGGACAGCGTTTTTGTCCCCTCGCCGTTTCCGGAGAGCGTTCCGTGGGATTTCCAGGCGGTCAGGATCATCGGGATCTCATCGGTCAGGTCTCTGACAAAGAAGTCCTCAAAGGCCGTATGGGCTGAGAGGACCGCCGTCGGCAGCACCGCGCACTCCGCCCCGAGGGCCGAGATCAGCGGCAGTGCCACCGTGAGGGAACACCTCCCGATGCATGAGATATCCTGGATGGAAAGTACGCGTTTCATCGTTGTTTCTCGTCTCCTTTGCATTCCGGTGCAAAGTTTACCACACTTTCAGGGTGTTTCCTATCCTGCAGGAAGCGTGCCGATGCGGTAGAATCATGTCAGAACAAATATTCCGACAAAGGAGAATTCTCTATGGAAGAAACCGTACTTGGAACCTGCAGAGCCTACCGCGACAAAGTGGTGGAAAATTGCGGGCGTGTCATCGTCGGCAAGGACGACGTCATTGAAAAGCTTCTCATCTGCTACGTGTGCGGCGGGCACGTGCTCCTCGAAGACACCCCCGGCACCGGAAAGACCATGCTCCTTCGCTCCTTTGCTGCAACCACCGGAGGGACCTTCCGGCGCATCCAGTTCACCCCGGATCTTCTTCCGTCGGATCTGACCGGTATCCACTTCTATAATCAGAAGACCTCGGAGTTCGAATTCCGGCAGGGCCCGCTGTTCGGCAACCTGATCCTGGCCGATGAGATCAACCGCGCAACGCCAAGGACTCAGTCGGCGCTGCTCGAGGTCATGGAGGAGCATCAGATCACCGTAGACGGGGAAACATATCCGGTGCCCTTTCCCTTCATGGTAATGGCAACGCAGAACCCTCTGGAGTCCTACGGCACCTTCCCCCTGCCGGACGCCCAGGTGGACCGCTTCTTCATGCGCCTGTCGATGGGCTACATGACACGGCAGGAGGAGATCCGGGTCCTTCGGCGCAAGGCGGCGATTGACCTTGTCCGGGAGCTGAATCCGGTGATCACGAAGGAGGAAACCCTTGAAGTTCGGAAAGCGGCAACACAGGTCCGCATGTCCGATGATGTCCTGAACTATCTCATGGACATTGTGGAGGCAACCAGGATCAGCGGCTCGTCCGTGACCCCCGTCAGTGCGCGCGGCTCACGGGCGCTCTATGAGGCCGCACAGGTACAAGCCCTCTTTGCCGGGCGTGATTTCTGCATCCCGGAGGATATCCGGGACATGGCAGAGCCCGTCCTGCTTCACCGGATCAGCTCCGGCGCCGGGTCAAAGGCCTCTGCCGCCGGGGAGTTCCTTGCAAACGTCATCTCGCGCCTTCCGGTGCCGCTGGAGGATGCGCAATGATTCTTGCGGTATTTCTCGTCCTGATCGCGCTCTGTCTCGTCCTCGAAGCCTGGTCCAGAACAGCGGCCCCAAAGGCACTTTCGGCAACGGTCACGGCTGATAAGCGTCTTCCCGAGCAGGGCGTGCCGTTCCATCTGAACTATACGCTGGAGAATACGGGCTCTCTTCCCCGCTTCGACGTTCACATCAATCAGTACACCCCGTCATCTCTCGTCCCCGAGGGGAGCGCCGAGGCGCCCTTTACGGCTGAGCGTGTCTTTGACTGGCGGACGCCCATCGGCCCGAAGAGAAAACATACCGTCCGCATTGAGGTTACGGGGTTATCCCGCGGCCGGTACCGGATTCCCGTCTGCAGCCTCTATCAGGGAGATTTCCTTGGCCTTTTAGAGACGCCAGTGACCCGTGTTCTCTCGATCGGTGAACTCGTCATCTGTCCCCGACCTCTCTCTGATTCGCCGGATCTTTCATCCGCCCTCGGAGGATTTTTCGGGGATCTTTCCGTACGCCGTTTTCTCTATCAGGATCCCGTGCTCTTTATCGGCTGCCGGGAGTACACCGGGCAGGAGCCGATGAAACAGATCGCCTGGTCCCGCAGTGCGCGCGGACAGGGTCTCATGGTCCGGGAGATGGACCACACGGCAACGTACCGGGTCAGCGTGATCTTCGACGTGCAGGTCCGCACCGGCGTCTTTGAAAAGGAGCTCTTTGAAACAGCCTGCCGCATGGTCCGCTCGGTCCTCGAGTTTCTGGAAAATAAAGGCACCGCCTATGCCTTTGCAACCAATGCAAGGTGCGCGGGTGCCATCACGGACAGCCGATACGTCCCGGAGGGCATCGGGGAACGTCACTTTCTCTCCATTCTGGAGCTTCTCGGCCGCGCGGACGGCCACTGCAGCTTTTCCGGAGAGGATCTGATGGACGCCGCGCTGTATCGCCAGGGCGGCAGAGTCGGCATCATCTGCTGTACCCTGAAAGAACCGGACGATACCGTACGAAGGTTTGTATCCAAAGCTTCTCTTTCCGCTTCCACGGTCCTTATCCTGTCGGCTGTCGATTACCTGTCAGATGAGGAGGAAAAAGCCTCATGAGTATGCTCTCCTTTCTCGGCATGCTGTCCGATCTCTCCTTTTACTACGCCTTTGCGGGCATGATCGCCGTTGCGGCAGGAGGCTCGAGGATCCTGATCTTCCTCTCTCTGTTCCTGCTTTCGCTCTCCAGAGGAGCCTCAGACGCGCTTTTGTCCCATGGAAAGCATCGTTTATCCCTGCTGTTCGCAGTCCTCTCCTCTGCTGTCGTTCTCCTTGTCACAAAAGGGCACAGGCCGGATCTTGTCCTGCAGGTTCCCGTCTGCTGTCTTCTTGTCTGCCGCACCCTAAAGCAGAAGAGCACACCCGATGCGGACCGGCAGAAGGTGAACCTGATCCTTGCCCTGTGCCTGATGCTGATGGTTCTGCTCTGGTGCTATCTGGCAGAGAGCCTTGCCGTAGTCTTTTCCCTGGGTCTTCCGCTCCTTCTTGTCATGAGCCTTGCAACACTCCTGTACGTGCGCCTTTGCCGCATGCCGGAGACGGTGCTGGAGAACCCCCGCTTTGAACTCCTGAACCTTGGCATTGCATGCGCGCCGCTCCTTCAAGCCATCCTTCTGACCACCCGGCCCGTCCGGGCTTTCCTTTCCGCAGTGGGGTTATTCCTCTGGCGGTTCCTTCTTCGCCCGGTCCTGTCCGTGCTCCTGTATGTCCTGTCCCTTCTTCTCTACGGCATTGCCATGCTCCTCTCCTTCCTCTTTCGGGGAAACAGGGTGCAGATGCCGGACCTGCCAAAGATGCCCGGAAACAGCATGACCATGCAGCCGGACGCACAGGCACCGCTTCCTGCGGAGAATGGCATCTCCCTTGCCTTTCTGAAAGTCCTGATCCCTGCTGTCCTGTTTGTCCTCGGGGTCGTCTTTCTCACCCGCTTCCTGAACCGCGGCGGTGTGAAAAAGACGCAGGAAATCGTTCTGGAAAACGAGGATGCACTGCCGGAAGAAAACCGGAACAGAAAGAAACGGCAGAAGGGAAGCCTCACAGCCAGGCGTTCTGAAAGCCGGGTACGAGCTGCCTACCGGAAATATCTTCGCTGGGCAAAGGGCAAAGGCATGGAACGGGAGCTATCCGATACCAGTCTTTCCATTGAACAGAAGACCGATGCCCTGAATCCGGAAAGCCGGGAGAACGTATCCCGTCTTCGCAGCCTTTACCTCAAAGCCCGATATGACGGCGTAACGAGTGCGGAGGACGCCCGCCTTGCCGAGGAGCTTGTGAGAAAGATTCTCTCCACTTGAAAATCTCCACATGAAAACACCCCGTGAAGGGAAGACTCACTGAGTCTTTACTCACTGAGCCTTTCCCTCCACGGGGTGCTTTGTTTATCTGATATTCAGACCCTGGTATTAAGCGTTGGCCTTTGCAGCCTTAGCCTCACGGATCTTCTTGGTCAGAAGCGGAACGATCTTGTTCAGATCGCCGACAACACCGTAGTCAGCGACATCGAAGATCGGAGCGTTCTCATCCTTGTTGATCGCAATGATGATGTCGGACTCCTCCATGCCGGCCACGTGCTGAATGGCACCGGAGATGCCGATTGCGAAGTAGACGTGAGGACGAACGGTCTTGCCGGTCTGGCCGACCTGCAGATCCTTCGGCTTCCAGCCTGCATCGACAACAGCTCTGGAGCAGGAAACCGTGCCTCCGATGGCATCTGCGAGGTCATCGAGAAGCTTGAAGTTCTCGGGGCTTCCGACACCGCGGCCGCCGGAGACAAGGATCTTGGCTGCCTGGATATCTGCGACCTGAGAGACTTCCTTGACGATCTTCTCGATCTCGGTGTAGCAGTTGTTCGGAACGAAGCCAGGATTGTAGTTGATGACTTCTGCCTTGCGGCTTCTGTCGGGATCCTTCTTCTGCATGACGCCGGGGCGAACCGTTGCCATCTGAGGACGGAAGTCCGGGCAGGCGATCGTTGCGATCGTGTTGCCGCCGAATGCAGGACGGGTCATGAGCAGCTGCTTATGCTTCTGCTCCTGTCCGGGGATGGCAATCAGCGGGAAGTCGCCGATATCGAGCTTCGTGCAGTCTGCAGTCAGTCCGGTGTGGACTCTTGCGGAGACGCGGGGTCCGAGGTCACGGCCAATTGCCGTAGCGCCGATGAGAAGGATCTCCGGCTTGTACTCGTTGATGACCGATGCGATTGCATGTGCATACGGCTCGGTGCGGTAGTCCTTCAGCTCAGGATCGTCGATGACGATGACACGGTCTGCACCATAGGCAGCCAGCTCATCGACGAGACCGCCGACCTGATAGCCGGGAAGGATCGCCGTTACGGTCTTGTCATCGAGGTCGTCAGCGAGGTCTCTTGCCTTGCCAAGAAGCTCGAGTGCGATCGGGCTGATCTTGTTATCAACCTGCTGAGCAAAGATATATACTCCTTTGTAATCCTCTAAAGCCATTTCAAATGTCCTCCTAATCTCAGATCACGTGCTTCTCGTCAAGCTTGCCCATGATGTAGTCAACAGCCTCTTCCGGGGAATCAGGGATGACCTGCTCGCCCTTGCCCTTTGCGACCTTATCAGAAGCCTTGGCGATCTGGGTCGGGGAACCAACCTTACCGATATCCTCGTCCTTGACGTCCTTGAGATCCTTTCTGCCCCAGACGGTAACATCCTTCTGGAAGGCATCGAAGATTCCGCCAGGCGTCATGTAGCGGGGCTCATTGAGCTCAGACAGACAGGTGATCAGGCAGGGCATCTTGGCTTTGACGATGTGATAGCGATCCTCGAACTGACGCTTGACCTCAACAGTGCCCTCTTCCGGATTGACCTTGATATCCTCGGCATAGGAGATCACCGGGATGTGAAGGTGCTCGGAGATCTGCGGGCCGACCTGTGCGGTATCACCATCGATTGCCTGACGGCCGGTGATGATCAGATCATAGTCCAGATTTCTTAAAGCACCTGCAAGGGTCGTGGAAGTAGCCCAGGTATCTGCGCCGCCCAGGACTCTGTCGGTGACAAGGTAGCCCTTGTCAGCGCCCATGGCAAATGCCTCACGCAGAACTGCATCAGCCTTGGGAAGACCCATGGTGACGACAGAAACCTCTGCGCCATACTCATCCTTCAGGCGAAGGGCAGCCTCAAGGCCTGCCTTGTCATCGGGGTTCATGATTGCAAGCATGGCAGAGCGATCCAGAGTTCCATCGGGTTTGAACTTGACGCCGCCCTTGGTATCCGGCACCTGCTTTACGCAAACTACAACTTTCATTCTAATATCTCCTTCTAGTGATAAGAGGCAGACAAAGCTGCTTCAGAAAGTGTCAACGGAAACCTTACTTGAGCATTGCGCCGGAGATGACCATGCGCTGCACTTCGCTGGTGCCTTCGTAGATCTCGGTGATCTTCGCATCACGCATCATGCGCTCAACTTCGTACTCTCTGATGTAGCCGTAACCACCGAAGAGCTGTACGCACTTCGTGGTGACATCCATTGCGGTCTCTGCTGCGAAAAGCTTTGCCTCAGCAGCATCCTCGGAGAAGCGGGTCTTGTATCCGTTTGCCGCAGCTGCTTCCTTTGCTCTTGCTGCCTTGTAGACCAGAAGCTTTGCAGCATCGGTCTCGGTCTTGAGGTTTGCCAGCTGGAACTGCGTGTTCTGGAACTGAGCGATGGCTCTGCCGAACTGCTTTCTTTCCTTGACGTAGTCAACGGTGCGCCCGAGAGCGCCCTCAGCAAGGCCGAGAGCCTGAGCGGCGATACCGATACGGCCGCCGTCAAGGGTGTGCATGGCGATCGGGAAGCCCTTGCCGCGCTGGCCGAGCAGGTTCTCAGCAGGCACATGAACATCCTGGAAGATCAGCTCGTAGGTCGAGGATCCGCGGATACCCATCTTGTTCTCCTTCGTGCCGAAAGTGAATCCGGGCAGTCCCTTGTCGACGATGAAGGCCGAGAACTTCTTCTGCTTGCGGCCCTTCTTGTCGAGGACAACATCCGTGTAGGCGATGATGATGTAGACATCAGCTTCCTTGCCGTTCGTGATGAAGCACTTGGAGCCGTTCAGGATCCACTCCTTGCCATCCTCGGAAAGGACAGCCTTGGTCTGGACGCCCTGTGCATCAGTGCCGGCACCGGGCTCGGTCAGGCCGAATGCACCGAGCTTCTTTCCGGAAGCAAGATCCGGAAGGTACTTCTTCTTCTGCTCTTCGGTACCGAAGGTCAGGATGGGATCCATGCACAGAGAGGTGTGTGCGGAGACGATGACTGCCGTCGTGCCGCAGACCTTTGCGAGTTCCTCAACGCACATGACATAGGTGAGGACATCGCAGCCCTGGCCGCCGTATTCCTTCGGGATCGGGATGCCAAGGAAGCCGTACTTTGCCATCTTGTTGACGGTCTCGCGAGGGAATACCTCGGTCTCATCGACCTCGATCGCATGCGGCTTTACTTCCTTCTCGGCAAATTCCTTGAAGAGGGATCTTGCCATTTCATGTTCTTTGTCTAACTGAAAGTCCATGTTTTTCTCCTTCATGTTCATACATAGCATACCGGAGCACCGGAAAAGATCCGGTGTTCCGGTGAAGTCACAATTTCTGGATCAGAGCTTGTCAACCGGAGTCTTCGTGCCGTCAGCGTTGTAGACATAGAAGCCGCGGCCGGTCTTTCTTCCGAGGTGACCTGCACGGACCATCTTGCGAAGCAGCGGGCTTGCAGCGTACTTGTTGTCGTGCGTGTCGTTGAACAGGACATCCATGATGGCAAGAACAACATCAAGGCCGATCAGATCGCCGAGTTCAAGCGGTCCCATCGGGTGATTGCAGCCAAGCTTCATGGCCGTATCAATACCCTCGATATCTGCCGTGCCGGTGTAGTAGACGTTGATGCCCTCATTGATCATCGGAACCAGGATACGGTTGACAACGAAGCCTGCAGCCTCATTGACCTGAACCGGAGTCTTGCCGATGGTCGTGGCGATCTCGGAGACCTTTGCAACAACTTCCTTCGGGGTGTTGGCGCCTGCAATGACCTCAACGAGCTTCATGACAGGAGCGGGGTTGAAGAAGTGCATGCCGACAACCGGCTTCGGAAGGCCTGCACCGATCTCGGTGACAGACAGGGAAGAGGTGTTGGAAGCGAAGATGCAGTCCGGGTTCTTGACGATGTTCTCCTGGAGGTTGCGGAAGGTATCCTTCTTCAGATCCATCTTCTCGAGAACTGCCTCGACAACAAGGTCCGGATCCACAGCGATGTCGGACAGACCCATCTGGAACTTGCCAAGGATCTTGTCCTCAGCAGCCTGATCCATCTTGCCCTTTGCAACTCTCTTGTCGAGCTGCTTCTTGACCTTGTTGAAGCCGCCGTCAGCGAACTCCTGCTTGATGTCGCACAGATAGACCTTCTCGACTGCGTCAGACTGAGCAAAGGCCTGCGCAATGCCGGATCCCATGGTGCCGGCGCCGATAACTGCTACTTTCATGGTTTGTTCCTCCTGATATGTGTTTTTTTACACAGCGAATTGTCCGGCACCTTTGGGGTACCAGACAACCCGTTTTCAACTGTATTTACTTGTTCTGGAAAGCGACGTGCTTGACCTTCTTCGGGTCATCCTTCTTGCGAAGGAAGTTTGCCATGCCTTCCTTCTGATCCTCGCTCTCAAAGCAGCTGCCGAAGAGCTTCTCCTCGACGGCGACTGCCTGATCGATCGGAAGGGAAATGCCCCTGTTGATCGCTTCCTTGCTTGCGCGGACGGCGATCGGTGCCTGAGAGGCGATGGTTGCGGCGAGCTTCTGTGCTGCCGGAATCAGCTCCTCCAGAGGATACACAGCGTTTACAAGGCCGATGCGGTAAGCCTCATCTGCCTTGATGTTGCGTGCGGAGTAAACCATCTGCTTTGCCATGCCGGGTCCGACGAGGCGTGCAAGACGCTGCGTGCCGCCAAAGCCGGGGGTGATGCCGAGGCCGGTCTCGGGCTGACCGAAGACCGCGTTCTCGGAGCAGATGCGGATGTCACAGGACATCGAGATCTCGTTGCCGCCGCCAAGAGCAAAGCCGTTGACTGCTGCGATCACCGGGATCGGGAAGCTCTCGATGCGAAGGAACAGATCGTTGCCCTTCTTGCCGAAGGCCTCGCCCTGCTCTTTCGTCAGAGTGGACATCTCGCCGATATCCGCGCCTGCAACAAAGCTCTTCTCGCCGGCACCGGTGAGAATCAGGCAGCGGACCTTGTCCTCTGCTGCGTCCTTCTCTGCAAGGTCAAACGCCTCGGAAAGATCATCGAGAACTGCGGAATTCAGCGCGTTCAGCGCCTTCGGACGATTGATGGTAATGGTGCCGACCTTTGTCTCGGCACTGACTTCATACAGTACGAATTCCATTGGAATGCACTCCTTCAAGAATCAGATGTTCGCGGTAAAATCAGCCGTCGTAGCGCTCGACAACCGTCGCGCAGCCCATGCCGCCGCCGATGCAGAGCGTTGCAAGACCTCTCTTGGAGTTTCTCTTCTGCATCTCATAGAGCAGGGTCGTGAGAATACGTGCGCCGGATGCTCCGACCGGATGGCCCAGAGCAATGGCGCCGCCGTTGACGTTGAGCTTTGCGGGATCGAACTTGAGTTCCTTTGCAACGGCGCAGCTCTGTGCAGCAAAGGCCTCGTTTGCCTCGTACAGATCGAAGTCATCGATTGTAAGACCGGTCTTTGCAAGGACCTTTCTCGTTGCAGCAACAGGGCCGACACCCATGATCGCGGGATCGACACCGCCGAGCGCACCGGCAACCCAGTAGCACATCGGCTTGACGCCCAGTTCCTTTGCCTTGGACTCGCTCATGACCACGATGGCAGCAGCGCCGTCGTTGATGCCCGATGCATTGCCGGCTGTCGTAACGCCATCCGGATTGATCGTGCGAAGCTTTGCGATATCGGCAGCGGTCTGACGGCCTCTCGGGCCCTCATCGGTATCGAAGACGATGGTCTGCTTCTTCTGCTTGACCTCGACCGGAACGATCTCGTCCTTGAACTTGCCGGCTTCCATGGCCTCTGCGCACTTGGTCTGGGAGTTTGCTGCGAACTCATCGAGCTCCTCACGGGTCAGGTTCCACTTTGCAGCGACATTGTCGGCCGTGCGGATCATGTGATAGTCATTGAATGCGTCCCAGAGAGCATCCTTGATCATGCAGTCGACGAGGACGCCGTTGTTCATTCTGTATCCGAAACGTGCCTTCGGCAGTGCGAACGGTGCCATGGACATGTTCTCGGTGCCGCCTGCTACGACGACATCTGCCTCACCGGCGCGGATATAATCCGCTGCAAGGTTGACGGCAAACAGACCGGAACCGCAGACAACGTTGAGCGTCACGGCAGGTGTTTCAACCGGAAGTCCTGCATTGATGGAGCACTGTCTTGCGACGTTCTGTCCCTGTGCTGCCTGGATGACACAGCCCATGAAGACCTGGTCCACATCCGTGGGCTTGATGCCTGCGCGGTTAACCGCCTCCTTGATGACGATGGAACCGAGCTGTGCCGCCGGAGTTGTGGAGAGGGCACCGCCCATCTTGCCCACTGCGGTACGACAAGCACTTGCGATAACAATTCTGTCTGCCATTTCGATCCTCCAATATTTTTCTTGTGCGTTTTTCATGATTCCCCGGGCAAAAGCCTTACACAGTACAGCTATCTGTCCGAAGAACTTTGTTAAATTTTTATCACGCTCCGTGAATTATACCATAGCCCTATTCCGTTTTCAATGATAAACCGGAACAGGTCTTTTAAATTTCCGTGAAATCTCAGCCGATCTCCGGTTCGATGAGGCCGTAGGTTCCGCCCTTCCTGCGATAGACGACATTGATCTGATTCGTCTCCGCATTCATGAACATGTAGAAGTTGTGCCCTAAGAGCTCCATCTGCACGCACGCGTCCTCCGGATACATCGGTTTCATGTCAAACTGCTTCGTCCGAACGATCCTGATGTCCTCGTCGTCCATGTAGTCCTTCTCGATGTACTCCTCCTTGAAGGATCCGGTGTGGTGCTTGTCGACGATCTTGTTCTTGTATTTCTTCAGCTGCCGCTCGATGACCTCCTCGACAAGGTCCAGTGCCACGTACATGTCATTGGACTCCTGCTCGGAGCGGATCACGCCTCCCTTCACCGGGATCGTGACTTCGATGCGGTGCCTGTCCCGGATCACGCTCATGGTCACGTGAACCTCGGTGTCCGGGGAGAAGAAGCGGTCGAGACGCCCCAGTTTGTCTCTCACCGCCTGATCCAGTGCCGCACTGACTTCCATGTTTTTGCCTGTGATCACAAATTTCATACCCTGTAATCCTCCACTTCCAAAGTATCGGCAGAGAGGATCTGCCGCAAGGACAGTATAGCATTGAATCTCCGCGTAATGGTGAACGAGTTGTGATATCTGTACAAAAAAGCGCCGGCAGCAGGGGGTGATTTAAGTCACCCTGCTGTCGGCGCTGCCGATTCAGGATTGATTCAGAAGTTTCTCAGGCCTGTGCGTGAGCTTTTTCGGCTGCTGCAGCCTGCTGCTTTCCGGCTGCTTCCTTCTTTGCAGTCTGATGATTGAAGAAAGAGGCAAGAAGTGCACCGGAGATGTTATGCCAGACGGAGAACACGGCACCGGGGATCGTAGCCAGCGGATACTGTGCAAAGTGCGTGGTTGCAAGGCTCGTTGCAAGTCCGGAGTTCTGCATGCCGACCTCGATGGAGATTGCACGGCACTTGGAAGTGTCGAGGCGAAGGAGCTTTGCGCAGCCATAACCCAGTGCATAGCCGAGCAGGTTGTGGCAGACGACAACGGCGAGGATCAGAAGGCCGCTGGTCATGATGCGGTCAGAATTTGCGGAGACAACTGCTGCGATGATCATGACGATTGCGGTGGTAGAGACCAGCGGAAGAACCTTGACGGCCTGATCCGTGTACTTTCCGAAGAAGTGGTTCACGACAAAACCGAGGACGATCGGCAGAAGAACGACACGCACAACGGATAGCATCATTGCTGCAAAGTTCACGTTAACGGTCTGGCCGGCATACAGGAGCGTCAGCGCCGGGGTAAGCAACGGGGAAAGGAGCGTCGAGACAGCAGTCATCGAAACGGACAGGGCCACATCGCCGTGGGAGAGGTACGTCATGACGTTCGAGGACGTGCCGCCCGGGCAGGTGCCGACGAGGATGACACCGACCGCAAGTTCCGGGGGAAGACGGAATGCCAGGCACAGCACCCAGGCAAGCAGCGGCATGATGGTGTACTGCAGCACGGCGCCGATGACGACGTCCTTCGGGCGCTGGAAGACGACTGCGAAGTCATGGGGCTTTAAGGTCAGGCCCATGCCGAACATGACGATGCCAAGAAGCGTATTCACCCAGCTTGTCTTGATCCAGGATACGGACGAGGGGACAAACAGGGAGAGTGCGGCAACGGCGATGACGATGAGTGCCATCCACTTGCCGACGAAATTGCTGACCTTTTCCAGAGTTTTCATTTTCTTACCTACCTTTGACGATGTTGTGTTCATACCTGCTGCCCGGCAGTGCCAAAGGATCGGATGTCCGGATCATCCAATCGATGCATCAAAAAAAGCCTCTGCCTCCTGTCCCGTTTTCACGGGAACTAAGAGACAAAGGCTTTAACCTCTGCGGTACCACTCTTATTGCGAAAAGCAAGCATTGCTCACTTTCCACCACTCATGTGCATCCAACAATGCACGGCCTATGATGACGGTGACCTTCCGCTGCCGCTTACTGAAATCATGCGATCGTTCAGCTGCAGAGCTCAGAGATGATTCTCCGTGTGCTTTGTGTACTGTCTCTCACCAGGTGACAGCTCCCTGTGCCATTCCACACCGGACGCTTCTCTTCATTGCCGGGTATTTAATTGACGTCCCATATGTTAGTTTCATTCCGGTTTCGGAGCAAGGGAAAATCTGTACAGATTTAACGAAAACATGGTACCAAATTTCGCCACATTTTCACCTCATCTGTCGTTCTCCCCGACAAAGAAACGGACAGCGTCAACAGGCGCTGTCCGCATGCTTTTCCCGTACGATTTTCCGCATCCTAGTTGAAGATTCGCCGGATTGCCGCGATCGAGCGGTAGTTTGCCGGAGAGATCTTGATGCCGTTTCTCGGGTTCGAGGCGTTGATGATCTGGTTGTTGCCGATGTAGATGCCCACGTGCCCGTAATAGCAGATGAGATCGCCCGGTCTTGCATTGGCAAGACTGGAAACGGCCGTGCCGCAGGATCTCTGGGAGACATCATAGTGCGGAAGGCTCACGCCGAAGTGTGCGTAGACCGCCATCGTAAAGCCGGAACAGTCGGTGCCGTTCGTAAGGGACGAGCCGCCCCAGACATACGGATTGCCGAGGAACTGCATCGCATAGTCCACGACCTGCTGACCCATGGAAGCGGCCTTCGCCTCTTCTGCTGCAGCCGCCGCGTCCTCTTCCGCCTTCTTCTTGGCCTCTTCCGCCGCGATCTCGGCTTCTTCCTCTTCCTTCGAGACAGCCTCCGGATAAATGGTCTCCACGTCTGCAAAGTCGGCGGAGATGTAGCCCTCGCCATCCTCGGTGTTCACCTTGTACCAGCCATCCTCCTCGGAGATGATGTCGAGGGTCTGCCCCTCACCGATGAGGGAAATGACATCGGAATCCGCGCTCGCCGCGGCACGCACACGCAGGGTCTCGGTCGTAACCACCGCCTGCTTCGTGCCGACGGAATCGGCAAGGCTCTGTGCGTAGTCGCCGGTTGCGATGTACTCCTGCCGAACATACCCCGTGACGGAACCGGACGTAATCTTCACCCAGCCGTCGTCATTTGCAGGCTCCAGAATCGTCGCCACGCTGTTTGCATAGAGCTTTCCGACAACCTCTCCGTCCATCGACGGATCGGAGCGGACATTGACGTAATCATTGACGCAGGCAACCGCAAGGGACGAATCCGACTCCGAGCTCTCCTCACTGGAGGCCTCTTCAGCCTGTGTCGTCTCCTCCGTACTCTCCTCGGTCACCGCCTCCGTGGACTCCTCCGCGGAAGAATCCGTGCTGCTTTCCGTGGACGCTGCCTCTGCTGACGAGACGAGCGGTGTGCCTGCGGTGTTCAGCGCATCGGTATTTCCGCCGACCACCACCGTGACCGCCTGCGCGGCCGCCTGGGTTGCCATCGACTCATCCACCGTGCCGCTGTCTCCTGCCTGACGGACAAGTCCGTACTCGCGAAGCTGCACCGGGGTAAGGCTCGTGGAGAGAATCTCGGGATCGGATGCCGGCACATCAACAGCCGCCGGCGCTGTCGAAGCGGCATCTGCCGCCTGTGTCGACTCCGCCGCACTGTTTTCTGCAGCCGCCTCTGTGGTCTCCTGCGTGCTTTCCTCTGCGGAAGACTCCGCAGACGCAGAATCCGTCGAGGACTCCGTCACGGAAGCTTCCTCATCAGATTCCGAACCGGAAGCTTCAGAGGAGGCTTCAGAAGATCCTTCCTCTGCGGATTCTACTGACGAAGCTTCGGCAGTACTTTCTGCTGCTGCCGTTTTTGCCTCATAGTCCTGTTTGACGTCGGACAGGGAGACCTTCTTTGCGGAAAGGGCATACCCGGCCCCGGCGCTCGGAAGGAGCAGAGCGCTTTTTGCTTCTTCGTCTCCTTCAGCTGTCGACTCTTCTGTCGCGGAAGAGGTTTCAATCTTCTCCCAGGACGGTGTTTCCCCCGCCGCACGGGATGTCACCTCGGCCGCCGTAAAGGTTCCCACGGTCAGGACGCCGGTCAGGATGCAGGAAAGAATGACTTCAGCGGACTTTCTCATGAGTTCTCCTGAATGAATTCATACAACTGTTACCGATTTGTAACCCGATATTACGAAAATATTACATGTGAAATTCTTATTCATCTTAGCAGTGTCGTCCATGCGCTGTCAACAAATGTTCTGTTTTTCCCTTATCGTTTTCGTTCCTCTTGTCAGCAGGGATCCGCTCTGCAACAATGGTTCCGGAGGTATCAAAAATGCGCGATTCCATCTACGGATTTGAGTCCGTAAAGATCCCGGAAACAGCACGAAAGAGAGTCCATCTCATCACAGGGCGGCAGCCCGAGTGGGCCATCATGAAGGATTTTGACGATCTTGCAAGGAACCACTGCTGTGCGACAAGTCTTCTGAATGCCCTGCGCCTTGAGGAGAACTTTGCCGCCCCCGCAGCATCCGAACATGCCCGTTTTGCCCTGATCCACCGCTATCTTCCGAACGGCCCCGTGTTTTTCATGGTGCGTCCCGCAAACTTGTATCTTCAGGCTGCAAAACTTCCGTACCGCGTTGTCCCTCTGAAAAAAGAGGAGATCTGCTCCGCTCTTCATGAAGGCCGTCCGGTGTTCCTTCTTCTTTGCGGCTCATTGTTTCACTGGCACTGGGTGGTCGCCGCGGGATTCCATGACGATGAAAACGGTGCCCGCCATCTTCTTCTCGAAGACAACTGGCACCGCACAGGGTATGAACAGATCCCGTTTTCGAAGCTTGCCGGCCTCTACTTCCGCTCCGCCTGCTGCCTGGTTGTGAGATAGGCAGCAAGCTTTTGAAGTTCATCTTTGTCGACGCAGGTTTTATCCGATCCGCTCATGACAAGAGCCGTGAGGTCCGAAAGGCTGATCCACTGCACCGACTCCACCTCTTCCTTCTGGAGGGTGAGCTTTTCGATGTCCACCGGTTTCTCATAGACATGGACATGGGAGAGCTCCGCGTCCCGGAAAGGCCTCCCATAGAACACGCTTTCATGGTAGGAGCGGTGGTCAAAGGCAAAGGTAAAGTCCGAATACGGAGCCTTGATGCCAAGCTCCTCGGAGAATTCCCGCACAACGCTCTCTTCCATCCCGTCTCCCGCGTGCATGTGGCCTGCCGACGAGATGTCAAGGCAGCCAGGATACGAGTCCTTGTCCCTCGCCCTCTTCTGTACAAGAAGGTCATAGCTGCCATCCGGGCGTTTCCGTACGACCCACATGTGGACCGTCTGGTGGAGCGTTCCCATCTCGTGGACAACGCTTCTCTCCCTTACAAGCCCCGTCGGCTTTCCGTCCTCTCCCAGGATGTCAAAGAGCTCCATCTTTTCCCCGTCAAGGACTGCCTCCTTCAGGAGGTCATTTGCATCGTAGGTGAGCTTTAAGGAAAAGAACGGGTGGTTCTCACTGACAAGCTTCAGGAAGATGCGGTCTCCTTCCCAGAGCTCCAGTTTCTTTACCGCCTCAAAGTCTGTCCAGGCAAGAACGCCCTCATCGCACTCATGCGGCGTACCGGTCCAGTCGCGGGCAAGAAACAGAAACATGTATTCGGCATGGTCCAGCTTCCCGCTGATGAACGTCACAACGCCGCGAAGATCCAGCTTTGTTACGACAAGTCCCGTCTCCTCGAAGATCTCCCGCCTTGCGCAGTCCTCGGGGCTTTCGTTCTTCTCAAAGTGCCCGCCGACGCCGATCCACTTGTCCTTGTTGACATCGTTCTTCTTGACAACGCGGTGCAGCATCAGCACTTTGTCTCCCTTTACGAGATAACAGAGCGTGGTAAGGTACGACTTCATTTTGCTCCTTTCTTCGTAAGGGCTGCCTTTATCTTTCCCCAGACATCAATCTTCTCGCACTCTCCCGACGGGATCGTCCGGATGGCCGGGAAGTGCTCCATAAAGCACACGGCCGCCAGAAAGAGCGAGAGGAATCCCGCTTCTCTTCCATAAAATACGAACATCGGAATCACAAAGGATGCCGGAAGGACGGCGCAGCCAACGCACAAGTACTGGGTGATGAAGGTGACCAGCATCCCGAAGACGTTGGAGACAAAGCCCCAGAGCGGAGAAAAGAGGAAGATCGCAAGGCAGCTTGTCGCAACGCCCTTTCCGCCATGGAACTTCTGCCAGACCGGAAAATCGTGCCCCAGCGTGCAGCCGACGCCCGCGTACAGCACCGCGATCCTGCCGATTGCCGGGGTAAAGAGAAGGTCCGCAAGAAGACAGGAGAGCGCGCACTTTCCGAGATCTCCTGCAAGGGTGATGATCCCCGGCTTAAAGCCGAGGTGTGCCATGACATTTGCCATTCCGGGGTTCCCGGTTGTTCCAAGTTCCCGGCAGGGCCTTCCGGTCAGCTTTCGTGTCACGATCTCCGCCGTAAGGACATTGCCGAGGGCATAGCCGATCAGAAGCGACCCGATTCGTTCTGCAATCATATCCTGCACCTCCCTAGGATAAATATTAGTCCTGTCAGAGGCTCCTGACAAACGCTGCGGCGGCGCTGGCAGCCATCGTTCCGTCGGCGATGGCACCGGTGAGCTCCCGAAGGTCCTTTGCTCTTCCGTCCCCTGCGGCAAAGACGCCGGGGCGGCTGGTCGATAAATCCGGACAAGTCCTGATGTACCCGTTTTCATCAAGCTCCACGAGGTCCCGGAACATCTCATTGTCCGGCACCTGCCCTATGGAAACAAAGAGGCCGGATACGGCAAGGGTTTTCTCCCTGCCATCTTTGTCTCTTACGGTGACACCGGACAGCTTCCCGTCCTCCCCCGAAACAAGGCCTGTCACAGTGCTTGAGAGGATCGGAACCACATTCTCATGGGAGAGCGCCTCTGTTACAACTGCCGTATCGGCGCGGTACTGCTCCCGCCTGTGGATGAGGTACACGCTCCTGCAAAGGCCTGCAAGTGCCGCTGCGCCCGAGAGCGCCGCATTTCCGCCGCCCACAATGGCGGCGTCTTTGTCCCGGATCGATCCCGCATCTGCCGCGACGCAGTACGAGACGCCCTTCCCGGCAAGCTCCTCCGCTCCCGGGATAGCGAGTTTCCTTTGCACCACGCCGGGGGCAAGGATCAGGGCCTTCCCCTCATACGCCGTTCCTCCCGCAAGGACTGAAAACCCGTGCCCGGTACCGGTCACCTTTTCTGCTCTCTCATAGACCATTTCGGCGCCAAGTCCCGCCGCCTGGTTCAGCATGTTGGAGGCAAGGCGGTACCCGTCCACTTTGAGGATCCCCGGGACATTGTCGACAACGCCCGCGTTGACGAGCTGTCCGCCCGGCATGGAGCCCTCAAAGACCTGCACGGAAAGTCCCTCGCGCCGGATCCGCAAGGCGGCGGAGAGCCCCGCAGGCCCTGCGCCGATGATCATTACGTCTGCCATAAAAAGTCTCCTTTCCGACAAAGAACCCGGCGGGATTGCTCCTGCCGGGTTCCCCTGCTTTGCGTTTTTCAGGACAGGGCCATGCGGTCCGAGACCTCGCCGCCGACCTGTTCAAACTTCTCGAGAAGATCCGAGACCTTCAGCTTCTTCTTCTCCTCGCCCCGCACATCGTAGACGATTTTGCCGTCGCTCATCATGATGAGCCGGTTGCCGTGGGCAATCGCATCGCGCATGTTGTGGGTGACCATGAGGGTCGTCAGATGGTTCTCTCCGACGATCCGGTCGGTCGCCGCAAGGACCTTTGCCGCCGTCTTCGGGTCGAGCGCGGCCGTGTGCTCGTCAAGGAGCAGGACCGAGGGCTTCTTCATCGTTGCCATGAGAAGGGTCAGCGCCTGCCGCTGTCCGCCGGAGAGGAGTCCCACCTTTGCGGTGAGCCGGTCCTCCAGGCCAAGGTCCAGCTTTTTCAGGAGCTCTCTGTACTCAACTCTCTCCTTTGCGGTGACGCCCCATTTGAGGTCCCGCTTCTGGCCGCGCCTTGCCGCGATGGCCATGTTCTCGTCGATCTGCATGTCTCCCGCAGTGCCCGTCATCGGATCCTGGAACACGCGTCCAAGATAGATTGCCCGCTTGTTCTCCGGAAGGGTCGTCACATCGACGCCGTCGATTAAAATCTCGCCCGAGTCCACCGGCCAGACGCCCGCGATCGCATTCATGACCGTGGACTTTCCTGCGCCGTTGCCGCCGATGACCGTGCAGAAATCGCCGTCCTCCAGGGTCAGCGACAGATTGATCAGTGCCTTCTTCTCGTTGATGGTTCCGGGATTGAAGGTCTTGGAAATATTGCGGATCTCCAGCATCACTTCACCTCCTGATCCTTAGACGCCGTCTTCTTTGCCTTCGCGTTGCGCTTCTTCAGTGCGCTAAACGACGTGTTCTTTCTGCCCTGGAAGTACGGCACGGCAAGGAAGATTGCGACCACGACGGCCGTCAGGAGCTTCATGTCGTCTGCCGGGAACTTCAGCCACAGGACGAAGACGTAGACGAAATAGTAGATCACCGCGCCGACCACCGTGAAGGTGAGGCGGATGAAGAAGTTCAGCCGTTTGCCGACCAGTGCCTCGGCGAGCACCTCGCCGATGATGACCGCAGCAAGGCCGATGACGATGGAGCCCTGGCCCATCTTGACATCGGCAAAGCCCTGGTACTGGGCGATGATGCCGCCGGAGAGGGCGACAAGGCCGTTTGCCATCGCGACCGTGATGACCTTCATCTTCGAGGTATTGATGCCCTGCGCACGGGACATGTTCGGGTTGATGCCGGTTGCGCGGATCGCGCTTCCGATCTCGGTGCCGAAGAACCAGTACACGATGAGAATGATGACGACATCATAGATGAGCGTCAGGGCGATCGTCTGGCCGAGATACCGGATGTTCGAGGTGAACGGGGTCACGCCCTGTCCCGCAGGAATGGCCTGATTGGCCTTTCCCATGATGTTCAGGTTGATGGAGTACAGGGAGATCTGCACCAGAATGCCGGCGAGAATATCCGGAATGCCCAGCACCGTGTTCAGGACACCGGTTGCAAGGCCGGCAATAAGTCCGCACAGGAAGGAAACAAGAAGTGCCACAAAGGGATTGGCTCCCTGCAGAATCATCATGACGCAGACCGCGCCGCCAAGGGCAAACGATCCGTCGACTGTCATATCCGCGAAGTTCAGGATGCGGAACGTCATGTACACGCCAAGCGCCATGATGCCCCAGATGAGACCCTGCGCAAGGCCGCCCGGCAGGGCGTTCCACAGCGCGGTCGGGTTCAGTGATGCGAAGTAAGCCGCCATAGAGTTCTTCCTCCGAAATGTATTTTTCTTATCTGGCTTAAATCCGCCCAAAACCGGTAACAGCAGGCCAGCGGATTGGGATTCTGACTGTTAAGGCCAGAGAACACAACATACTTCAGAAATAAAATTCATGATCTGATGATTACCAAACGGTAATTTCAGAATGATTGCTTTTATGTCTTCAAAGTACTGCTGTTGTTGCGTTCGGTAAAATTATATCATGCGCTTACCGATCTACAAGAAATTTACGTCTGGAATGTTACACCATTCCGGTTTCGTTTGATACCAGAAAAAACCTGCCACCTCTCTGAAAGGTGACAGGTCATCCTTGATCTGACTGGACAAGCAGTTCAGACGCTGCCCGCTTTACTGCGCGCTCATGTCGATGGCGGTGTAGTCATCCGGCATCGTGAAGCCGATGGCTTCCGCGTAATCCGGATTGTACTCCTTGGTGGTCGTCGGTGCGTACTCAATCTCCATCGTGGACGGATCCGTTCCGTTGGTCAGGATATCGACAGCCATCTTGCCGGTCTGGACACCGAGGTCATAGTAGCTGATGGACAGCGTTGCAAGGCCGCCGGACTTGCACATGTTCTCCTCGCCGCAGACGATCGGGATCTTGCTGGCTTCCGTGATGTTGGAGATGATGGTCATGTTCGATGCCGCCGTGTTGTCGGTCGGGATATAGAACACGTCGCAGTCGGACGCTGCAGACTGGGTGACGGACTGCAGATCGTTGGAATCCGCGAAGGTGTACTCCTGGTAGGCAATGCTGTCCTCATCGAGGTACTTCTCGATCTGCTCAGCCTGGAACTTGGAATTTGCCTCTGCGGAGCAATACAGGATGGCGACCTTCTTCACGTCCGGAACCAGCTCGAGGATCATGTCCTCCTGCTGATCGAGGGGTGCCAGATCCGACGTGCCGGAGACGTTGATGCCGGTGGTGCCGGAGAAATCGGACATGTTCAGGGCCGTGCCGTAATCCGTGACGGAGGTGCCAAGGATCGGGATATCGCTCGTTGCGGAGACCGCTGCCTGAAGAGCCGGGGTTGCGTTTGCAAGGATCAGGTCGTACTCGTTGGAGACAAAGCCGGTGCAGATCGTGGAGCAGGTCGTGGAGTCGCCCTGGGCGTTCTGCAGATCGAAGGTGACCGCATCGCCGAGCTCATTCTTGACCTCATCCTCAAAGCCCTGGGTTGCGGCATCGAGAGCCTCATGCTGCACGAGCTGGCAGATGCCGATCGTGTAGGTCTTGCCGTCCGTGGAAGCTGTATCTTCCGTGGAGGCCGTATCTGCTGCAGCCGTATCGGCAGTGGTGGTGGCAGCAGAAGCTGTCGTATCTGCGGTACTTGCCGCAGTCGTTGCCGAGGAGCCCGAGGACGAGCCGCAGGCTGCAAGGGACACACAGACCGTACAGGTCATGATCATCGCTGCAATTTTCTTTTTCATAATCTTCTTCTCCTCCCGTACATTCGGCCGGTTCTGCCGGCCGCTACGTTTTAATACATTAAAGCGCCTGTGCGTTAATGTGTCAAATCTTATTTCCAATTTTTTCCCCACAGCGTTCACACATTGTTAAACTTCCCGCAACAGTCTGTCTTATCCTGCCCGGTAGACTGTAAACAGCGTCAGTATCATCAGGGCGGATCTTCGATCCGCAATCAGCATGCCGGACAATCCAAAGGCTCTGTCCGCTACGGACAGACTTAGAAAGTGCATACCGTATCTGTTCGTGCTCCTCGTTGTTCTTCTGGATGTTGCTCTTTCGAGATACACGAAGCATACCTCTCTTCTTGTACCGCAGGCAGCTGCCATCGCCGCGGGATTTCTTCTTGTGCCGTCTGTCTCCTTCAAAAGCGCCGGCTGGAAGGCCCTGATCCTGTCCGCCGCAGGCGCTGCCCTCGGCATTCTGTTTGCAAACCTTCCCGCTCTTCCATCTGCCGTAAGCCTTCCGGTCGTTTGTCTGCTTGGTGAGGCGCTGCTTCTTGTCTTTCACAGCTCCTTCACCCCGGTCATCGCTCTTGCCTGCTATCCGGTGCTGTACAAGGTCACCTCTTTGTACTATGTCCCCGCCGCCGCAGCGCTGTGTGCCCTGGTCCTTGTCCTTCAGCGGCTCCTTCTTGTCCTGCGTCTTCAAAGCCGCGTTTCTGCCGTTTCCGCAAGGCTTCCTGAAAGAACCGATCTCCTGTTTCCTCTTGCAAGGACTCTCATCGTCTTTCTCCTGGTTCTGATTCCTGCAAAGACACCGCTTCCCCTCCTTCTTGTGCCGGAGCTTCTCTCATCCTTTAAGGATTTTTCCGATCCGTCCTGCACCAGCCGGAAGATGCCGGTATCGACCGTCATTCTCCTCACGATGGGCGCCGTTGCCGGTGTCTTCTGCCAGGTGCTGCTTCGCGCCCGTCTGGGAGTGCCGACTCTTGTCTGCATCCTCATCTCCTGCCTTCTCGTGTTCTTCTTCTACGTCTGCTTTGGCGCCGTCCTGCCGCAGGCACTTGCCATTGCGCTTTTGTCTTATACAATCCCTGCGGGACAGTTTCTCTTTTTCCCGATCCGGATTTTTGCCGGCGCTTCCCTTTTCATGGCGCTCTCCGCACTCCTGTTTCGAAAATCTGGTAGACGGGGATTTCACCCGCCTCCAACACCACCGTGCGTACCGTTCGGTACACGGCGGTTCAAACGTTAACGTGAACTTTGTCATACTCGTTCAGCAAGGATGGATATCCGAGACCGAG
>Ga0256406_1001881_pt1 | contig 31998 bp, 29 predicted proteins | sample RumenRJG_03DNA_FD_185986 | JGI IMG/M metagenome (GOLD analysis project Ga0256406, IMG submission 185986) | Bovine rumen microbial communities from Lethbridge, Alberta, Canada - RJG_03 | ecosystem: Host-associated > Mammals > Digestive system > Stomach > Rumen | place: Canada: Alberta | collected... | reverse complement strand
TTGAAAATAAACGTGAGATAATTAACACCAACAAATATATTCAGTTAGAAATACCCTTCGACGAATGGTAAGTTACAATCAGTAAGCAAAGCCGAATGTTAAAGGATTTAAGTGGACACTAGTGAACTTCAAACATTTACTATGGCAATTAACTTTGAACTTCGGTCGGTGTCAACTCGCAAGAATGCGGCATCTAACTTGTATTGCGTCTATCGTGAAAATGGTCTGTTCGTGAAATTCACTATCTTTTTGGCCCTCCGTTACAGAAAATTTCGTATATTTGCAATTCCTAAGAAGAATGAGGAAATTAGTTTTTATATTTGCCCTGATGGCAGGCTGGCTGTGCTCAATGGCCGCCGTGCCCAGCTATGAGGATATGAGCCGCATGGGCATCAAGGAGCTTGTAGACTTGGGAACTGCCTTCCTGGTGAAGCAGAATAAGCCCGAGCAGGCCCTGATGGCTTTTAATCTGGCCACCGGAAAATATCGCGGAGGCTTGACTGCCGAGCAGAAGAAGGAGTGCATGAGGGCATGTTACGGGCAGTGGCTTATCTATTTCAACCACTTTTGCAACTATCAAAAGGCTTTTGAAAGCATCATGCGGGCGCGCGATATAGGCGACGACATCCACCAGGAGCAGCCGCAGGTGTATCTCATGGCGGGCAATATCTTTCAGACTATATCCGAACAGAACAACGACAACAGGCTGATGCGCCGCGCCTACACCTATTATAATAAGGCGTGTGAGATAGCTTTGGCCCAGAAGAATGAGGCTTCGGTAGACATAAGCTTCAGCAATCTGCTCACAACAGCCCATGCCCTGGGCGCAATCAACGACATCTCAGGGCTCTGGAGGCAGTATCGCAGCCTCTCAGGCGCACAGCACAATGCCCGAAGAACGTACAACTTAGGGGCCTTTCAGGTGTATGCGCTGTGGGCAAAGCACGATTATGCCAAGGCGTTGAGCGTGGCCGACCGGCTGATAAACGGCACGCCTGATGACCCGGAGCACATCCGGCTGTTGCTGAACGCCTATCTCAACAAGGCCAACCTATTGTCTGAGAGTGGCCGAAACGCTGAGGCCAACCGCTTGCTCGACGTTCCTGAGCGGCTGGCAGGGCAGTCGGAGCTGAAAGACGCGCTGCTTGAGATATACGAATTACGGGCCAAACTGCTCACCAAGATGCACCAGACGCAGCTGGCTAATGCCTTTCAAGACAGGTTTTTGAAGCTCAAAGACAGTCTGTACATCTCGCGGCAGCTCTCTAACATCGATGAGATGCAGTTTGGATATGATCTGAAGAAGAAGGACGAGCGCTTGCAGCAAGAGGCTCTCAAGCGCCGCATGTTCATGCAACTGGCCGCGGTGCTGGTGCTGGTGGCACTGTTGCTGACGGTCATGCTGTGCATCATCAAGAAGAAAAACAATCGGCTGAAAGAGTCGAACCGGCAACTTTATCTTAAAATCAGGGCTCAGCTGAAGAGCGAAGACACTGAGCAGATAGTATATCATAAGTATGAAGAGGAGATAAGCAGCTTGCAGCAGTGCTTTGCCGGGGGCGCCGAGATGCCCAAACCCAAGTATAAGGGCAGTGAACTGAGCGAGGATGACAAGGGCAAGATACTGGCCGGAATCAAGAAGGTGATGACCAACAAAGAGGAGATATGCTCGCCGGAATTTTCTGTTATACGCCTTTCTACGTTGGCAGGCTATCGGCCTAAAGATATATCCGAGGTGATACACGACTTTTACAACTGCAACTTTAATGTCTTTCTGAACGAATATCGCATCAAAGAGGCTTGCCGCCGGCTGGCAGAAGACAGCGTCTTCAAGCGGCTCACCGTGCAGGGAATGGCCAATAGCGTGGGGTTTAAGTCGCGCTCGGCCTTCATTGCGGCCTTCAAACGCTTTGCCGGGCTCACCCCTTCTGAGTATATTAAAATTTCGGCACAGGCCAATGTGGAGCGTGCGGCAAGCTGACGGCCGCGCCATATAGGCGGCAGCAGCCTCGTGCCTGGGCTTTTCTCCTTGGGCAGGCGGCTCTTCCTGTCTGCGTATAAGTGGCTGATTATGGCTGGGTTTCAATGCTATATTGTTTGAATTTTGATTTTTCAAACATTCTTTATATAAGGTAATGAAACACTTTGCGCCTTTTTTGCTTAAATTTGCAGCTGTTCTTATACCCGTAATAGATTATGAAGAAGTTTACTTTTTTGCTTTTCTTAGTTTGTGGAGTGATGGCTTGCAAAGCGCAAACCTTTGTAGAAAACGGCATCACCTACTCTGTACTGACAGACTCTACCGTTGCCGTGGCAAGCAACAAGGGCGCTTATGCAGGCGCAGTGACCGTGCCTGCCACCGTGACACACAACGATTCGGCTTTCCACGTGGTGGCTGTTGCTGCGCGTGCCTTTCAAGCCAGCAAAGAGCTCACGTCGGTTACGCTGCCCGAAAGCGTCACCTCGCTGGGCAATTATGCCTTCAACCAGTGCAAGGCTCTCACCACAGTGCATCTGCCAGAGGGCCTGACAGAAGTGCCTAACTACACTTTCTACTTCTGCACATCGCTCACCTCGGTCAACATTCCGGCGGGCATCACACGCGTGGGATGCTCGGCCTTCTCTTTTTGCACGTCACTTGCCAACGTCACCCTGCCTGCTACGTGCACCGAACTGGGCGGTTCGGCCTTTCTGGGCTGTGGCCTGACCACGTTCGAAGTGCCTCAGGGCGTGACTCTCATACCCTCTTATTGCTTCTCATCGTGCGTAAATCTTTCAAAGGTAACACTGCCCGCGTCGCTCGACTCTATAGCTGCCGATGGCTTCCAGGCTTGTTCCTCGCTCACCAATATCACCCTTCCGGCCAGCCTGCACGGCCTGGGCACCATGGCTTTTGCCTCTTGCTCCGGTCTGGTGTCAGTGACCGTACCCGACGGAGTGGCCTATGTGGGCAACCAATGCTTTTACAACTGCCCCAACCTGCAGCGTGTTACGCTGGGCAAGGGCGTGCGCTCGCTGGGCTCGGATGTGTTTACAAAATACAAGAACACGGCCAGTCTGAGCCTGAAAGACCTCTATCTCTTCAGCCCGATAGTGCTGGGAGGTGGCACAGGATTCGACGAGTCGCTCTATGCCATGACCACTATCCACGTGCCGGAGTCGCTGCTCGACCAGTATAAGACGGCCGAGGGCTGGAGCCGTTTCAGCATCGTGGGCATGAGCGATGCCGAGGTGACGGGCATAAACGGCGTGAGCCAGGTTGCCGGACAGGCCTCACCACGCTACAGTTTGGGCGGCGTGAAGCTCTCAGGTAAGGCTCAGGGCCTGTATATACAGAACGGGAAAAAGTATATTCAGAAATAATTGATGCTATAAACGCAAAATGCTTATGAAGAAAAGGTTATTGTTTTTGCTCTTCTTAGCTGTTTCCTTGGGCCTTCAGGCGCAGAGCTTCAGCGAGAATTTTGAGCATGACGGCAGTGTGCCGGACGGCTGGACCACTTACAACACGGGCACTACCTACAAGTGGTCGGTGGTGAAATATTCCACGTTCAGCAAGTATTATAAAGGCTTTAAGGGCGGCGGTACCTACGCGATACGCTCTAATACGAGCCGAACATCGGCTTCTCGCCCCGCACCAAGCTCATGGCTGGTGTCTCCGGAGGTCACTGTGCCGCAGAATGGAGTGCTCAACTTCATGATGGTAGCAGATGGTGGGTTCAACTCAACCAGCACTACGCCGAAAGCATCACGCACACATTTCAGCGTATTGGTGTCTGAGGCAGGTGCCGATACTACTAGCTTTACCAACGAACTGCTTACCTTTACGCCGCTTTCCAACACGGTGTGGCAGAACTACAGTCTCGACCTGAGCGCGTGGGCAGGCAAGACCATCCGCATCGCATTCCACGATTACGGAAACACTTCGGGCAAGGCTTACACCAGCAACAAAGTATATATAGATAATGTAAGCGTAGACACGAAGCGCGGTTCTGACGTTCGCGTCAGCAAACTGGCGTCTCCGCAGTCGGGCTATAGCGCCAAGCAGCCTGTCACGGTGAAGGTTTTCAACAACGGATTTGATGCTTCGGGCGTCAAGGTCCTCTATAGTATAGATGGCGGAACGCCCGTGAGCGAGACTCTGGAGGGCACGCTTACGCGCGGACAAGAGGTGGAACACGTGTTCAAGGACAGTCTGGAGCTGTCGCAAGGCGTGCCTCATACGGTGAAAGCGTGGGCACAGGCAGACGCTGACTTGAACCATGACAACGACAGCGTGGCACAGTCGGTGACCATAGACAGGCATCTCTCGTTCCCATACAGCATGACACGGGCCACCGCAAGTACCGACTGGGAGAGCAGTTATATGTTTGAACGGCAGGGCACGGTGTATGGCTGGAGCTATGCCGACGATGATGCCAAGGGCATACATGCCTGGAGTTACATCACGCCACCGACCAGAACGAGCGAGCTGGTGAGTGGTTGGATACCGCTGCCTAAGGGTAAGGTGGGCTTTATGCTGCACTCTAAGAGCCTCGCCAAAGGCACGATGACCATTCAGCTACTTGACACTGCCGGCACAAAGGTGCTCACTCAGGCCATGGACTTCACATCATCTGATGACTATCAGGCCACCCAGACCATACTGGATGTGCCGGAGAGCAAGGACTACAGGGTGAGCCTGACGCTCAACAGCAGCTTCAGTACGCAGCTGTTGGTAGACAGCATCAGCCTCTACACGCCCGAAGCAGTGGTCGTAAAGCCCACGGCTATCACCAGTCCGCTACTTTCCGCCCATGTGTCAGGCGAGAGTCTGAACCTAACGGCGACGTTTGCCAATCTCGGAAGCGAGACGGCGCAGGGCTTGAAGGCACAGCTGCTGGTTGACGGAGCGGTGATGGCAGAGAACAGTCTGCCCGACATCGCATCGGGAAAGAGCGTGAGCTACACCTTCGACAAGGCTCTTGCCCTGGCCGACGGCAGCCATACGCTGGCCGTAACAGTGCAGAATGACACCATCTCCAAGAGCGTTTACTTCTATCAGCCAGTGGCTTATCCTTATCAAGAAACATTTGAGAACAGTGCTACATGGAATACCTGGAACACCTACAATGCCGATGCTGACCCCATATACTGGATGATGAGCGGCGTGGTGATGGGTAGCTTGAACTACGCAAAGAACGGAACGCACGCCGCATATATCAGTAGCGCGGCGGGAGTAGAGCATGATGACTGGCTCATATCGCCTGCCATCAACATCACTAAGGCCGGTAAGCAACGCCTGTCTTACTTCTATGTAACCACGTTCAACGCTACTTCGGCTAGCGAGACAACCGGCTTGGAGGCTTATGTGGCCAAGGTGGGCACGCCAAGTGAGCTGGAACAGGTGGAGCCTCTGGCCATTGATGAGATAACAGACAACAATGTGAACGTGTATAAGCAGGGCTTTGCCACTATTGACATCACCAAACCGGGACTTTATTACGTGGCTTTCCACAACGTGGGAATGGGTCATGACATCGTGCTCGATGACGTTAGGTTGGATAACTACGCCGATGTGGCTATCACAACAGCATCACACACGGCGGTGAACGACTTCAGAATAGATGCCGACACGGTGCATGTGAGCTTGCAGAACAGGGGCGCCACCACTCTGAATGACCTCACTTTGAACTATCTGGTGAATGATAACGTGGTCGCAACATCGGCTCTTACAGCCTCATTGCAGCCCGGTGACACGGTAAGCACCTCTTATACGCTTGCCGGAATATTCACCCAGCCCGGCGTTTATAAGGTTAGCGTGGAGGCAGCAGCGCCAAACGACGCTGAGACTTTCAATAATAAGTGGGCCTTTGCGGCTATTCAACGCTACGAAAACGCTGAGCTGCCATACTCAGAAGTCCTGGACAACACTGCACATCAGAACCAATGGAAGCTGAAGGGCGGCTGGCGTACGGGCTCGTATACATCTTCTTCGGCTGCATATAACGGCACCGGAGCCATCAGCCACCATAAGGCGGCTGCCGCAGAAGGTGACTGGGCTTACTCCGGAGGTATTCATATCCCGGCCGGAACGTATGACATGAGCTTCTTCTATCGTACTTTCCTCAACGGAAAGAAAGTGTCTGCGTATGGTCAGAAGTTTGCCGTTTACGTGGGAAAGGCTTGCGAGCCGGACTCTATGACGCAGCTTGTGTTCGACACCGACACGGTTCTGGTGGCCCCGAATAAGCGTTATCGCAAGGTCATCGCCCCCTTTACCATAGCTGAAGATGGTGATTATTACATCGGCATTAAGTGCACTTCGACAACGCGTCTGGGCGTTCTTTATATGGATCAGTTTGCTATCGACGCTCCCGTAACTACGGGATTGAAGGTCAACAGCTATGAGGCCGACTTCAAGGATAGGGCTAATGAGTGGTATCACTACGACCCGTCAAGCCAGTTCCAGCAGTGGACTGCGTCGCCATCTGATGCAGGTACACTCGAAGTGAAGCAGCTTCTGCAGGCTCAACTGGCTGCTACTGAGTTGCCGGGTATGATGGTTTCGCCTGCATTTGAGTTCGAAAAGGGCGACATTGTGAACCTCTCGATGGGCTATAGCATTGCTATCAATCAGCCAGAACTGGTATCCGAAGAGGAGAAAGCAGGCATATCTATGGGCGTTTATGTTGCCCGTGCCAACATGCCCGATAGTTTCAGCGTGCAAATCATGCGGGGCAACGACCTCACAGGCAGTTCTTTGACGGCCAATGGCAAATATGTGATACCGGAAACTGGTCTTTATTACTTCGGCATCATGCCCTCCGGAGCCATCAACACCACATCGGGTGAGGCTACGACAACCTATTCTTTGAAGTCGTTCGGCTATACTTTGCCTGCCGCAACGGGCATTCGTGAGGTGCAAACTACGGATGGCGAGTGCAAGGTATATATGCTTAACGGCGTGCTTCTGGGCTCTTATGCCAGCGAGAATGAGGCGCTCAAGACGCTCAGAACGGGCACGTATATCGTTAAGAATGCTTCTACAGTGAAGAAAGTTGTAGTGAAATAGTATTTCAGGATTACCTTTTATTGTCTTCCCGTCATGTCCGTTAGGATGTGGCGGGATTTCTTTTGCTACCTGATATACCGACAGTTATGGCCTGACAATGGTGCTCAGACCGGGCAGAATATTAGTTTTTGTTCTTCGGCAGGGCCTCACCTACCACCAGAATGTCATCCCATTGCGTGGTGTAATTAGGACTCTTCTTGGCTCTTTTAATGGCATCGGCAAAGTGTAATGCCTTTCCTTGTGCGTCTTTTTCCTTGTATTGCTGCGCTCCGAGCACCACTGTCTCAGTGCCGTTTTGCCGGTTAATGTGGTCAATCACCTTATCCGGACGCTGCATCTTCTTGTATTTCTCAGCGTCATAATCCTTGAAATTGGTCAAGAGTGGCAATGTTCTACTCGCTGACATTGTCCTGCATGCTTAATGGCATCGACTCCTTCGAGTATTTTACGGATGTCATAGACAGAGTTGCAAGGATGAAGCCCAAAAAGTCCAGTTGAACAATACCGCGAACTACTGTCTGACAAGTGGAAAAAGCAAGATTAGTGTGAAAACGCCCCATGGCAAAAGATGTCATGGGGCGTTTTTGTGAATAAGTCTACGCAAATGTGGAGACGCTTACGCATATCTAAGCCTCGGAGGATAACTCTCTATATCCTCAGGTTGCGCTCGCTTTGTGCGCTTAGCCTGGGTTTACTGAGAGTGTGCCTCCGAGGCACGGATATGTCTTACTTCCGGACCTTTCACTTTATCAGTTCCAGAGGCAGTTTCGGCATGGCACCCTTCTTTGTGCAGACATAGGCGCTGACGTTAACGGCAATCTCATGAGCCTCCTCAATGGTCTTTCCGGAGAGCAGAGAGGCCGTGAAGGCACCGGTAAAGGAGTCGCCGGCTCCGACGGTGTCGGCAACCTCAACCTTCGGCGTAGGCTTGAAACTGGTGAAACCGTTCTCTCCAAAGACATAACTGCCGTTAGTTCCGCATGTCAGCACAACCATCTTGAGATGGTATCTACGCATGATGATACGGCATTTCTCCTCTATGTCGAGACCGGGGTAATCGAACATACGGCCAACGGTAATGAGCTCCTCATCGTTGATCTTAAGGATATTGGCATGTCTGACGCCCTGCTGGAGTACCTCCTTGTTGTAGAAGTTGCCGCGAAGGTTGATGTCGAAAATCTTCAGACAGTCCTCCGGTGTCGCCTCAAGGACCTTATTGATAGTCTCGCGTGATACTGCACTGCGCTGTGCCAGTGAGCCGAAGCATACAGCCCTAGCCTCCTTTGCCACGGCTTCCATCTCCGGGGTAAAGGGGATGTGGTCCCATGCCACGTCTGGCGTGAACGTATATGTAGGCACACCGGCCTCGTCAAGGGTTACATTGACCGTGCCGGTAGGATAAGGCACCCGCGGAATGATGTATTTCAGACCGTTGTCATCAAAGGTCTTCAAGGCGTGGTCGCCTAAGATGTCATTACCTACTGCACTGATAGCCACGGCGTCATAGCCGAACTGGCTAACATGAAAAGCGAAGTTTGCCGGCGCGCCACCAAGTTTAGCGCCCTGTGGAAGTACATCGAAGAGTACCTCTCCTAAACCGATAATCTTTCTCATATTGTTAGTATCTTACTTTGTTTATAAATGTGAACAGATAGATGACTCCAACGGTCATGACGATGACGGCGCCGACCTGGCTGGCGACGGCATCACTGGCGAAGCCCATGAAAAGTGGGAAGACGGTGCCTCCGAATAGTCCCATTATCATCAGTCCGCTGATGGCGTTCTTCTTCTGCGGCATGTAGAGCAGTGCCTGGGAGAAGCACATGGAGAAGACATTGCTGTTGCCGTAGCCCACAAGGGCTATGCCGCAATAGAGTATCCACTTTGCGGAGACTGGATCACCGGCAACTGCTCCAGCGTACATGCACAGCATGCTCAGGGCTATCATCGAGACGCTGACGATATAGAAGGTGCGTGTCTTCAGCACGCGGAGGAAGAAGCTTCCCGTCAGGCAGCCGATGGTCCTGAAGATAAAATACAGACTTGTGGCGAAGGCGGCGTCGTTAAGGGTCATCCCGGCGTACTGCTGCAGGAGCTTCGGTGCCGTGGCATTCGTTCCGACATCTATGCCGACATGGCACATGATGCCGAAAAAGCAGAAGAGGATATAGCTGTTGCCCAGTAGTTTGAAGGTATCGACATAGTCGCGGGCAATGGACTTCTGCTCAGCTTGTGTCTCATGGTCTCCAGTCTCCTTCGGCATGGCGGTGATGGCCAGCAGCAGGGAAGCGATGATACCTATTACCATATATATGGGGAAGAGGACGCGCCAGCCGAGACCCATATCAGGAATGGTCTGTGTGGCACCCCACATGGCTATGTATGGTGCCATAAAGGAGGCTATGGCCTTAATGAACTGGCCGAAGGTGAGCGTGGAGGCGAGATTGTCCTTCACCAGTGATGATACGAGAGGGTTAAGGGAAGTCTGCATAAGGGCATTGCCGATGCCAAGCAGGGAGAAGGAGATGAGCATCAGCGGCAGGTTCTCCGCAAAGACGGGCAGCAGCAGTGAGACCACCGTTACGACGAAGGACAGCAGGACGGTGTTCTTTCTTCCTATTTTGTTCATCAGCACTCCTGTGGGCACTGAGAAGATAAGAAACCAGAAGAAGACCAGCGACGGCATGATGTTGGCGATGGTGTCGTTGAGATGAAGGTCGGCCTTGACAAAGTTGGACGCAATGCCTACAAGGTCGACGAAGCCCATGGCGAAGAAGCAGAACATCACCGAGACGAACGCGAATTTGTTGGATTTTACCATATTGGAATGTTGATTTATTCGTTAGTTTTACTTTAGTATCGTGATTGTCTTATATCGATGCAAAGATAGTGCAAACAAAAGAGAAAACAAAGAAATAGCTGATAAAGTTTTCAATTTGTTATGCCAATTATTCTGATGGATGAGGACCGGGGAAACAAAAAAGGCAGGGGAGCTGTTTCCCCTGCCCGTATAAGAGTCGCACTGACGATGTGATGAAAAGTCCGAGTTACAAAAATTGTAGGAGTTCCCCGCTTTTGTAATCCACCGGCTCCCGAAGGAACTTAGTCGCGATGAATGCAATTTATGTGGCCCGCCATAGGCAAAGGAAACCATCCCGGTTTTTCTTGATTATTTGATGACTATCCCGATCGAATCAGTACGACTTATGTCTTGTCCTTTCGGTATCGTTCTTTGTTCTTATGCGTTGCAAAATTACCTCTTTCTTTTCTATCCTCCAAATATTTTCCGGATTATTTGTAGTCCTTTGGCGTGAATTTCACGTCGAGGAGGATGGTGCTCGGGTTGCTCGCCGAGCGATAGGTGTAGCGATAGTTGAAGCCCGCGTCCTTGTATGATTTCGTACTTGTGCTGTTCTTCAGCTCGTTAAGGATCTGCTTCCTTATATCCTTGCCATGTTGCGCGAAGAGAGCCTTGCTGTCGCTCTTGTCATACAACTTATAATAGAACCTCAAGGTCCTGGACTCTCTCTCAAAGGAGGCACTGTCCATCTGCTGGTCGTTTACTACGGGTGTGGGGCAGTTTTTCTCCGTGTATTCCTTAAGCTCACGCGCGGCGCGGTCCTCAAGACTTTCCTGACAGGAGACGACCATTAATCCAAGTAAAAAGTATGCTAATAGTTTCTTCATAATGATGATTTTGATACAAAGTTACGACAATGGTAACATTTTCACAAGTGATGGGTAATATATTTTCTTAAAAACACTAAAAACCTTTCATAATTACATCAATAATTATTAAATTTGCATGCATAATTGAACGAGGCAAACTAAACATGATGATACTTGCCTACTGAACAAGCAATTCGAACTATATAAATTATTAATGGAGAATATAAGGAATTTTTGTATTATCGCCCACATCGACCACGGAAAGAGTACCCTCGCCGACCGCCTGCTGGAACAGACCAGGACCATCCAGATTACGGAAGGACAGATGCTCGACGACATGGACTTGGAACGCGAGCGTGGCATAACCATCAAGAGCCATGCCATACAGATGGAGTACGCCCTTGACGGCAAGAAATACATTCTCAACCTTATAGACACTCCGGGACACGTCGACTTCTCCTACGAGGTGTCAAGGAGCATCGCAGCCTGCGAGGGTGCCCTTCTGGTCGTCGACGCCACGCAGGGCGTGCAGGCTCAGACCATCAGTAACCTCTATATGGCCATAGACCATGACCTGGAGATAATACCTGTCATCAACAAGATAGACATGCCGAATGCCATGCCTGACGAGGTGGAGGACGAGATTGTCGACCTCATCGGTTGTGAGCCCGGCGACATCATACGAGCCAGCGCCAAAACGGGAGAAGGCGTGGAGGAGATACTGAAGGCTATAGTGAAGCGAATACCGGAGCCCAAGGGCGACACGAAAGCTCCGCTCCAAGCTCTTATCTTCGACTCCATATTCAATTCCTTCCGTGGCATCATCACCCTCTGTAAGGTCGTAAACGGTAGTATCCGCAAAGGCGACAAGGTGAAGTTCGTGCAGACGGGTCAGGAGTATACCGCCGACGAGGTCGGTGTGCTGAAGATGGATATGGTACCGCGTCCTGTTCTCGGAACAGGCGAGGTGGGATATATAATAAGTGGCATCAAGGATGCGACGGAGGTAAAGGTTGGCGACACCATAACACATGTCGGCGAACCTTGCAAGGAGGCCATAGAGGGCTTTCAGGAGGTGAAGCCGATGGTCTTCGCCGGTGTCTATCCCATAGACCCCAACGACTATGAGAACCTGCGGTCCAGTCTGGAGAAGCTCCAACTCAACGATGCCTCCTTAACCTTCCAGCCTGAGAGCTCACAGGCTCTGGGCTTTGGTTTCCGTTGCGGTTTCCTTGGACTTCTGCACATGGAGATCGTTCAGGAGAGACTTGACAGGGAGTTCAACATGGACGTGATAACAACCGTTCCGAACGTGTCGTACAGAGTCTACGACAAACACGGTGAGATGAAGGAGGTGCACAATCCGTCAGGACTGCCCGACGTCACGGCCATAGACCATATCGAGGAACCGTACATCCGTGCCAGCATCATAACCTCGAGCCGGTTCATAGGACCTATAATGAAGCTGTGCCTGGACAAACGCGGTGAGCTGGTCAGCCAGAATTATGTCAGCGGTGACCGTCTGGAGCTTATCTTTCTCATGCCATTGGGTGAGATAGTGATAGACTTCTATGACAAGCTCAAGAGCATATCAAAGGGATATGCATCATTCGATTATCATATCGACAGCTTCCGTCCGTCGAAACTTGCCAAGCTCGACATCCTTCTCAACGGTGAGCCGGTGGACGCGCTCTCTGCCCTGACCCATGAGAGCAACGCCGTGGCAATGGGCCGCAGGATGTGTGAGAAGCTTAAGGAGCTTATCCCACGCCAGCAGTTCGACATCGCCATACAGGCTGCCATCGGTGCGAAGATTGTAGCCCGCGAGACAGTGAAGCAGGTCCGCAAGGACGTTACGGCAAAATGCTATGGTGGTGACATCTCCCGTAAGCGGAAGCTGCTAGAGAAGCAGAAAAGGGGCAAGAAGCGCATGAAGCAGATTGGTAATGTGCAGGTGCCCCAGAAAGCATTCCTCGCAGTGTTGAAGCTGGATTAACTCTCAGAAATGGGAAGGGATATTTTACAAACACTATGTATTAACAGAACCACACAACAACCTAAGATTCCTATTAGCTCCAAGGAGGAGTATTGACAAAGATGAAAGAACCAATAGTCGATAAAAGAGACATTGCCAGGGAACTGGCCAGAAAGTACAGCACCATGACACATGACGAGCTCGATATCCTCGAGAGCGTCCTTGTGCCAATGAAGTTTGCCAAGGGAGAGATGATACTCAAAGAGGGCGAAATCTGCAAGAATATCTACTACATTGAGCGTGGACTTGTGCGGCAGTTCTACTTCAAGAACAACAAGGAGCTCACGGAGCATCTCGGTGTCGACCATACGATATTCATGTGCATAGAGAGCCTCTTCAAGGAGGAGCCTACGCACCTGCAGGTCCAGGCCATTGAGCCGACGTTGGTTTTCGCGTTGCCTAAGGCCAAGCTGGAGGAGGTGGCCCTTCACAATGTGAATATCCAGATACTGTACCGTAAGATACTGGAGGAGAGTCTTATCATCAGTCAGATACACGCTGACCTCCTCCGCTTCGAGTCTGCCCAGAACCGCTATAAGCGCCTGTGCAAGATGTCGCCGCAGGTTGTGCTCCGGGCACCGCTGGTTTACATCGCCAGCTATCTGCAGATGACGCCGGAGACACTGAGCCGTGTAAGGAGCTCTACCCTACTCGACGATTAATCCTGTATATTTGATTTGTCCATTCAGAGCCTTGAAGAGGCTCGCACTAAATAGCCCCAGACTACGCTCGCTCAGCTTGCTTAGTCTGGGGCTTTTCTGTAAGGGGTATAAACTCAAAGTCTCAGAGAGAGGCTCACCGGCACGAAGTGCGCATCAGCAAATCACTTCCTTGCCGGCAGCACTTGATGGATATTCTGTTCACGATGGGTGATCTCCACCTCGAGACCATATTTCTTATTGATATGCTCTGCAAGATGCTGTGCGGAGTAGACCGAACGGTGCTGTCCGCCGGTACACCCGAAACAGAACATCAGAGATGTGAAGCCTCGTTGCATGTACCGCTCCACATGATGATCGGCAAGCTGGTACACTGGCTTGAGGAATTCTATTATCTCACCGTCATCCTCCAAGAAACGGATGACGGGTTCGTCGAGTCCCGTCAGCTTCTTATAAGGCTCATAGCGTCCTGGATTATGAGTGCTGCGACAGTCGAAGACATATCCTCCTCCATTGCCGCTGGCATCCTCCGGGATGCCCTTACGGTAAGAGAAGCTGAAGACATGAACCACGAGAGGCCCCTTGCCGTCATACTTCGAGAATGTCGCCGGACCATCCAGTGGATTGCTCTCATAGACATCATTATCCGCGGTACGCAAACCGTCGGCACGCGATTTGGCTGGTTCCTCTATCACGGCGAACTGCGGCAACTCCGTTAGTCTTCGCAGGGTGTCCATGAGATATGGATAAGGGAAGATGCTCCGGTCCATCTTCAGGATGTCGCGGAGGTTCTGTATGGCTGGCGGGATGGAATCGATGAAATGCTTCTTTCTCTCGAAGTATCCGCGGAAGCCATAAGCTCCCAGCACCTGTAAGGTGCGGAACAAGACGAACAACGCCAGCCGTGAAGCAAAATGGCGTACGCTCGGTACCTCGGTATAGTTCTTCAAACTCTGATAATACTCATAGACAAGTTCACGGCGGAGCTTGAACGAGTATTTGGCACTGGCCTGCCAGAGGAACGAGGCCACATCATAATAGAACGGTCCCTTGCGTCCTCCCTGGAAGTCGATGAAATATGGATTGCCGTCCTTGTCGACCATGACATTACGTGCTTGGAAGTCACGATAGAGAAACGACTCCATCGGCTCGGAAGTAAGGTCCTTGGCGAACATACGGAAGTTGGCCTCCAGCTTCAGCTCATGAAAGTCGAGTTCCGTGGCCTTGAGGAAGCAGTACTTGAAATAGTTCAGGTCGAAGAGTACGCCTTCCTCATCGAACACCGGCTGAGGATAGCAGTTGGACCAGTCCAGGCCCCGTGCCCCGCGTATCTGCATGTTGGGCAGTTCACGGACAGCCTTCTTAAGCAGTTCCTGCTCATGAAGGTTATACCGTCCTCCTGCCTCACGTCCTCCGCGTATGGCATCAAAAAGCGAGATGGTTCCCAAGTCGGTTTGCAGATAGCGTGTCTCATCCTCGCTGACGGCCAGGATTTGCGGCACTGGAAGCTTGCGTTTGGTGAAATGATTGGCGAGGTAAATGAACGCATGGTTCTCATCACGGCTTGTGCCTATGGCACCGATGACACGACTGCCGTCGTCGTCCCACAAGCGGAAATACTGCCTGTTGCTGCCCTGTCCGGGCAGTTTCTCTATATCCTTAGGCTCGTGTCCTTTCCACTTGGTATATAAGTCTATTAGTTGTTTCATCTTACTTTCTTATTAGTTTTCCTATGGCAGCTCCGGCATCACGCCATTGTTCAGACGCCGTTTTATCGTCCATGCCACGACGCCCCATATCGTGAAGTTGTCCTGATTGTATATCTTTATGGGCTGATAGTTCTTGTTGGCTGGCACAAGGAGGATATATCCATCATCCTTATGCGCAGTATCGAGATACTTTATAGTGAACTCGCCGTCGACGAAGGCCACGACAATGTCACCGTGTGAGGGTTCCAGGGCCTTGTCAATGACAACGATGTCGCCGTCGCTTATCCCAGCGTCAATCATGGAGTCGCCCTTGACACGTCCGTAGAACGTGGCGGCAGGATGCCGTATGAGGTCTCTGTTGAAGTCGAGCGACTCCGACATATAGTCCTGGGCGGGACTGGGAAATCCGGCCTTGATACCTCCGGAGGCATAAGGTATTTTAAGCCTCGTACTGAAGGACCCTGTGAAAATCATCACTTCATTCATCCTTGCGCGACCTCTCCTTTAACTTCTCGTCAAGTATTTGCAGGAAATAATCAAGTACAAAGAGCAGCAACATTATTCCAAGCGACATCATGAACGACTCTGTGAGATAATATATTCCGCCCATAAGGAGGAAGAAGAACAATGTGTGCTTCCAGTCGAGTTTTATCTTTTTCATTAAATGATAATTCTGTTGTTTTCGGATAAAAGGAGTCGCAAACTCCCGTATTATGTTCTTTTCTTGCCACAAAAGTACGGAAAATAGCTTGCAACTCAAAAAAAATATCGTTTTATTAATACTTTATAAATAAAATGACTACATTTGCAGAAAATAAATAAAAGCAACCTACTTACAATTACTAACTAAATAAAAGATTATGGAGAATATTCCGTCAGTATTTTGGCTTGTACCCATTGCATCGGTGTGCGCGTTGGGTATGGCCTGGCACTTCTTCAAGACAATGATTAAGGCCGATGAGGGCACACCGCGTATGAAGGAGATTGCCGGACACGTCCGCAAGGGCGCCATGGCATATCTTAAACAACAGTACAAGGTCGTACTGATAGTCTTCATTGTCCTTGCCATTATCTTTGCCGTCATGGCATACGGCTTCAACGCTCAGAACCCATGGGTACCTTTCGCTTTCCTTACTGGTGGTTTCTTCTCGGGACTGGCAGGCTTCTTCGGAATGAAGACGGCAACATACGCCAGTGGCAGAACGGCACAGGCCGCACGCCAGGGACTGGACAAGGGACTGAAGATAGCCTTCCGCTCCGGTTCCGTAATGGGACTGGTCGTCGTAGGACTGGGACTCTTGGACATCGCACTGTGGTTCCTTATCCTCAACGCTTTCTACGGTGGCACTATGCCGACAAACGAGATGCTTATCACCATCACCACTACCATGCTGACCTTCGGTATGGGTGCTTCCACGCAGGCTCTCTTTGCCCGTGTGGGTGGCGGAATATATACTAAGGCAGCCGACGTAGGTGCTGACCTCGTGGGAAAAGTTGAGGAGAACATTCCTGAGGACGATCCGCGTAATCCTGCGACCATCGCCGACAATGTAGGCGACAACGTAGGCGATGTTGCCGGAATGGGTGCCGACCTCTATGAGAGCTATTGCGGCAGTATACTCAGCACGGCGGCATTAGGAGCCACGGCCTTCGCCTCCTCCACTGCGGAGGGCATGCAGCTGAAGGCTGTCATAGCACCAATGGTCATTGCCGCCGTGGGTGTCTTCCTCAGTCTGCTCGGCATCTTCCTCGTACGCACCAAGGACGGCGCTACGATGAAGGACCTCCTCCACTCCCTCGGTCTGGGCACTAATACCGCGGCAGTGCTCATCGCCATAGTCACCTTCCCGATACTCTATCTTCTCGGGTTGCCCAACTGGCTCGGCGTTGGCTTCTCCGTACTGGCTGGACTGGCCGCTGGCGTCATCATCGGACAGGCAACGGAATACTATACCTCACAGAGCTATAAGCCCACGCAGGCTATCTCCGAGGCATCGAAGACAGGTGCGGCAACAGTAATCATCAAGGGTATCGGTACTGGAATGATCTCCACTTGTATCCCTGTCCTTACCATCTCCGTGGCTATCATGCTGAGCTATCTGTGTGCTAACGGCTTCGACATGTCGATGAGTGCTCAGTCCATACAGCATGGTTTGTACGGAATAGGTATTGCGGCAGTGGGCATGCTCTCTACACTGGGCATAACACTGGCCACCGACGCCTATGGACCTATCGCCGACAATGCTGGCGGAAACGCTGAGATGAGTGAACTGGGCGAGGAGGTCCGTAACCGCACGGACGCTCTGGACGCACTGGGAAACACCACCGCGGCCACAGGTAAAGGCTTCGCCATAGGTTCTGCGGCACTCACAGCACTGGCCCTTCTTGCCTCATATATCGAGGAGATAAAGATTGCCATGCACCGTGCAGGCGACATGATGACAAACGTTAAAGGCGACGTCATAGACGCAGCTCAGGCCACCATCCCTGACTTCATGAACTTCTTCCAGGTGAACCTCATGAACCCGAAGGTACTCGTGGGAGCTTTTATCGGCGCCATGGCGGCTTTTCTCTTCTGTGGCCTGACCATGGGAGCAGTAGGACGTGCGGCAGGAAAGATGGTTGAGGAAGTGAGGCGTCAGTTCCATGAGATAAAGGGTATCCTCGAAGGAAAGGCCACACCTGACTACGGACGTTGTGTCGAGATATCCACACAGAGCGCCCAGCACGAGATGATTGTGCCGTCGTTGTTGGCTATCATCATTCCGATACTCGTAGGAATGATACTCGGTGTCTCCGGTGTGCTCGGACTGCTTGTCGGCGGGCTTGCCGCTGGCTTTACCCTTGCGGTGTTCATGGCCAATGCTGGAGGTGCGTGGGACAATGCCAAGAAATATGTTGAGGAGGGCAACTTCGGCGGAAAGGGATCGGAATGCCATAAGGCTACGATTGTCGGCGATACCGTAGGCGACCCGTTCAAGGACACCTCCGGTCCGTCACTCAACATTCTAATTAAGCTCATGTCGATGGTAAGTATCGTCATGGCGGGCCTGACAGTGGCTTGCATGTAAAAAAAACAAGGATAAATAGATAATAATGGTGCGCTATTGGACGTTATAGTTCAATAGCGCACCATAACAACAAGAAAATTATTAGTAATCATTTAAACAAAAGTATTCAGGAATGACAATAGAAGATTCAAATCGGACAGAACAAGAACAGCACCAGCATCATCATTACGAACATCATCACCACCATCACCACCATCATCACTACAGCAGTATAAACTACAGATACTCAACAAGAAGGAAGCGAAGGACCATTAAGGGCATCCTTCTCCTTGTCACAGTTATTATTGCCATCTTAGTTATACTTGCGGCAATATGGGTCTCCATGCCGAACTAAGAGATCGGATATCAAAATAAGAGATAGGATGTCAAACTAAAACGACGAAAGCCACTGAAACTAATCAGTGGCTTTCGTCGTTTATAACGCAGGATGTCCTGCGGAATTATCACAATCTTATGAACCTTACCCGAAGTTGTCGTACATTATGGACTCCGGCTCCACGCCGAGAGAGTCAAGGTAGTCGGTAACGGTCTTGATAAGCATTGGAGGTCCGCAGAGATAGTATTCACAATCCTCAGGAGCCTCATGGTCCTTAAGATAGGTGTCGCGGATACAGTTCACGGCAAAGCCTGTGTAGTAGTTCACGCCGGCTGCATCGGCTTTCGGGTCTGGACGGTCCAGAGAGAGATGGAAGTGGAAGTTAGGATATTCCTTCTCCAGTTCCCAGAAATCCTCAAGGAAGAAGGCCTCCGTGAGACTTCTTGCGCCATAGAAGAAGTGCATCTCACGGTCACGGCAATGCAGTGTCTTCGTCATATACATAATCTGAGCGCGCAAAGGAGCCATTCCGGCACCACCACCAATCCATATCATCTCCTTGCCGGAGGTGAGGTTAGGATGGAAGTCACCGTAAGGACCGCTCATCATCACCTTGTCGCCAGGCTTGAGTGAGAAGATATACGATGAGCCGATACCAGTCGGTACATCCTGGAAGCCTACCTGTGGACGCGGCTTGAACGGTGTCGACGCGATACGTACGGTTAGCATGATGATATCGCCCTCGTCAGGATAGTTGGCCATAGAGTATGCACGGACGGTAGGCTCCGGGTTGTGAGCCTTCAGAGAGAAGATGTTGAACTTCTTCCATGCTCCGATATAGTCCTCACCGATATCGTTCTTGTCAAAGTCCTTGTCATAGTCGATGGTGTCGTAAGCAGGGATACGAATCTGTGCGTATGAGCCCGGCATGAAGTCCATATGCTCACCGGGAGGCAGAGCGACCTTGAACTCCTTGATGAAACTTGACACGTTTTTATTTGAGATAACGGTGCACTCCCATTCCTTCACGCCAAGAATACTCTCCGGGATTTTAATCTTGAAGTCGCCCTTAACCTTTGTCTGACAACCCAGACGCCAGTGGTCCTTTATCTGCTTACGTGTGAAATGCGGACGCTCAGAGTCGAGTATCTCGCCGCCACCTTCCAGCACCTGAACCTTACACTGTCCGCAACTAGCTTTTCCACCACATGCCGACGGCAGATAGATGCCGTTCTCATTGAGTGTAGCCATCAGCGACTCGCCTTGTGCCACACTCAGTGTCTTATCGCCGTTGATTGTAATGGTGACGTTGCCGCTCGGTGAAAGATACTTCTTACATATAAGCAGTATCACCACCAGCGCCATGATGACGATAAGGAATATCCCTATACTTGCAAAAATAAATTGTCCCATTGTTCTTCTTTCTTTAAAGTTTAATACCAGAGAAGCACATCATGGCTATTGCCATAAGGCCCACGGTGATGAAGGTGATGCCAAGGCCCTGAAGAGGCTTAGGCACGTCGCAGTACTGCATCTTCTCACGGACAGCACCCATGGAGACTATGGCCAGTGTCCAGCCCAGTCCTGAACCGAAGGCGTAGACGATGGAGTCCCACACACTGCCGATATACTGTGTGCTCGACGGATCCAGTCCTATACGCTGCTGCATGAACAGGGACGCACCCATGATGGCACAGTTCACTGCGATAAGCGGAAGGAAGATACCCAGGGCACTGTATAGTGACGGTGAGTATTTCTCCACGGCCATCTCCACAATCTGCGTGATGCCGGCAATAACGGCAATGAAGAGTATGAAGCTGAGGTATGACAGGTCAACGCCCTGAATGAGACAGTCGGGTCCCAATACCTTAGTCTGAAGAAGATAGTCTACCGGTACCGTGATGACAAGCACGAATGTTACGGCGAGTCCCAGTCCGAGAGAAGTCTTTACGTTCTTCGATACGGCAAGGAATGAGCACATGCCCAGGAAGAACGAGAATATCATGTTGTCGACGAAAATCGACCTGATGAATAGATTTATCAAATGTTCCATTTACTTGTCCTCCTCTTATTATTTTTCATCTTTGCTGAAGTAAGCACGGTGAATCCAGATGACACAACCCAACAGTATCAATGCCATGGCAGGCATGGTCATCATACCGTTGTTCCATCCAGCGTCGCACACACTCTTCGGAATAATCTGGAAGCCCAGCAGAGAGCCACGGCCGAAGAACTCACGGAAGGCACCTACGATGACGAGTATCATAGCATAGCCCAGTCCGTTGCCAATACCGTCGAGGAAGCTCGGCCAAGGTTTGTTGGTCATGGCGAAAGCCTCCAGACGGCCCATGAGGATACAGTTCGTTATTATCAGTCCTACATATACCGACAACTGTACGCTGACATCGTAGGCCACGGCCTTCAGGACCTGACTGACGATGGTAACCAGTGCGGCGACGACCACCAGCTGTACGATGATACGTATGCGGTTAGGAATGGTCTTTCTGATAAGCGAGATGATAACGTTTGAGAAAGCAGTGATAATTGTCACGGCAAGTCCCATTACTATTGCCGGCTTCAACTGCGAGGTGACAGCCAGCGAAGAGCATATACCAAGCACCTGCACCATAATAGGGTTGTTGATGTTCAGAGGCTCGGTAAATACTTTTTTATTCTGTTTTGAAAATAAACTCATAACTTATTTCTGGCTAAGGAATTTAACATATGGCTGAAGACCGCCCTTGTCGGCTTTAAGCATCGCCGACACACCATTGGAGGTCAGCGTGGCACCGGTAACACCGTCGACTTCATAGTCGGGGTTCTTCACCGTGCCCTTCTTCACTACGGAGAGTGCTATCTTGCAATTATCAGAAGCAAAGAGATGCTTGCCCTTGAACTGCCCCTGCCACTGTGCATTGTCCTTTATCTCAGCACCCAGTCCGGCAGTCTCGCTCTCATGATTGAAGTAAGCGCCATAGACCGTCGCCTTGTCCTCGTTGATAGCTATATAGCCGCTGATAGGTCCCCACAGGCCAGTGCCGTAGACAGGGATGACGTATTTGTCCTTACCGTCGACCTTGCAACGGTACAGGGCCAAACGGCCTTCCTTGGCATCCTTGCTATTGAGCTTGAAACCGGCGGCGGTGCCACCCTTCGAGCCTTTCGTAACGACATTGCCGTTGACATCAATGATGTCATCCGAGACAATAAGCTCGTTGTACTTCTGGCGTGCCTCTTCATCCGACATACCCCTGTCCTGATTAAGCGCATAAAGAATCTGCTTCTGCTGGTCAAGGGCAACGTTGGCATCCTGCGCAGGCTTCAGGGCCTGGAAGACGAATGCCAGCAGGAATGCCACTACAATGACGAGGACTGCTGAATATATTATGGTATATGTATTGCTGTTTGTTTTCATCGTTGGTCCTCCTTATTTGTTTTTAGCGCGGTTGGCACGCTTAGAGATATTGCGCTCCACGACACAGTAGTCGATGAGCGGAGCGAACATGTTACCGAACAAAATGGCAAGCATCATTCCCTCTGGGTAACCTGCGTTGAGCACACGGATGATTACCGCCATGGCACCGATGAGGAAACCGTAAATCCACTTACCGGTCTCCGTGCGGGCACTGGTGACAGGGTCTGTGGCCATGAACACAGCACCAAAGGCGAAGCCGCCAAGGGTGAGGTAGTCGTACCAAGGCAGGGTGAGAGAACCAGTGGCATTGAAGACAGCGCCCAGGACGCCACCGCCGATGAATACGCTGAGCATGGTCTTCCAACTGGCGATGCCACACCACAACAGGATAATACCGCCTATGGCTATGGCTATGACAGAGGTCTCACCGACAGAGCCGGGGATAAGACCGTAGACCCAGTCCATATTGAACGGAGCGGCGACACCCTGTGCCATCTCGCCGAGTGGCGTGGCCATCGTAGCACCATCGGGAACGTTGAAGCCTAGTCCACAGATAGAGCTCTTGGCCACCCATACTGCATCACCGGTCATCTTACTTGGATAGCTGAAGAAGAGGAAAGCCCTGGCAATAAGTGCCGGGTTGAAGATGTTCATACCTGTGCCACCGAAAATCTCCTTTGCGAAGATAACGGAGAAAGCCACTGCCAGTGCCAGCATCCACAAAGGAATGGTAACAGGCGTGATAAGTGGTATGAGGATACCGGTAACGAGGTATCCCTCCTGTATCTCCTCATTCTTCCACTGTGCCCAGGCAAACTCTATGCCCAGACCGACGATGTAGGACACCAGTATATTTGGCAGCAACTCAAGGAAACCGTAAAAGAACATTCCCCAGAACGTTGCCTCCTGAAGCTTCCCGGCGAGCACCGCATTCTGATAGCCGATATTGTACATACCGAAGAGCAGTGCCGGCAACAGCGAGATGACGACAATGCTCATGATACGCTTCGAGTCGATGGCATCATGGATGGACGTGCCGCTCTTCGAGGTCTCTGACGAGACGTAGAGGAATGAGTCAAATCCATCGTAGACACTTTTGAAGGCATGCAGACTGCCGCCTTCCTCAAACTTCGGACGTATCTTGTCAAGATAATTTCTTAAACTCATGTTTTATTTCGTTTTTGAGTCTTAAAAGTTGTTGAGTTTATAAACCTAAGGCCTTATGCGTTCTCCTTTCTCAGGATATCGAGGCCCTTGCGGACAATCTGCTGAAGGGGCAGCTTCGAACTGTCGACGAACTCCGGCAGGGCGAAATCTTCAGGACTAACCTCATAGATGCCGAGCTGCTCCTGTTTGTCGATGTCGCCGGTAATGAGAGCTTTGATTAGGTACTCACCGTAAATGTCCATCGGTAACACCTTATCATATTCTCCGCTCATAATCATATGACGCTCACCGCCCTTTATGCGGGCATCAAGGTCATACTGCTTCTTCTTTCCGAAGAACCAGCTGAAATAGCTTCTCGATGTCGAGAACTCTTTCAGACGCGGCATAATCCATCCGGCAAACTCATTGACGTCGTCGCCCTCGGGGATGGCAGTAATCTCGGAAGTGTGTGCGCTTAGATAATCAGCTTTGCTGACCTTACGGCCCGTGAGAGGATTGCCGTCAAGAAGACGTACGTCACGGTCGCTTTTCACACCGTCGCCGAGAACCTCGCCGATATTGGCACCGACCTTCACGTCGGCATAGGCGGGAGACTTCATCTCACTACCCGCGATAGCGATGGTACGCGTGAGGTCTACTATTCCGGTGTTGAACAGACGGCCAATAAAAATAACAACTGACGGGTCTACGGTCCACACCACCTCACCTTTGTTCACTGGGTCGAGATGATTGACCTGTACACCGACGTTGCCGGCAGGGCAAGGACCATCGAAAACTGTTACCTCTGCATCTTTGGCTTCGGTCAGGGCCGTAGAGGTCTGTGCCGGGCCAATGCCAAGATAGACCGTGGCAATACGCGACAGCGCAGTAAGACCCGTTTGAAAGTCCTGCTCATTGCCTTTGAGTTCAAACTCAAAGTCAGCGGCAAGGGGTTTGTCGCGAAGGGCAGAGACAAAGATAGACTTTGGCTTGGTGTTTGGAGTGGTCGACACGGCGTAGGGCAGCTGGTCGATGAAACCGAACAAACCGGCTTCCAACAGAGCATTCTTCACACCGTCAGCGTCAAGCGATGACGGATCTTTACGACCATAGTCATGGCTCGTCTGTTCAGCATCGGCCTCCACCTCCACGGCAAGCACCTTACGGCGCTCACCGCGCACCACCGCGGTAACGGTACCGCTTACCGGGGAAGCAAAACGCACCTCGGGATAAGCTTTGTTTACAAACAATGGCTCGCCGGCCTGGACCTTGTCGCCGACCTTTACGGTCACCTTGGGGATGACACCCACAAAGCCTGATGGCAACAATGCATAATGGCTCACGGGAGCCACCGCGACCTTTTTAAGGTCTGCAGCTCCCTTCAGATTAATGTCCAAGCCTTTGCGCAACTTGATAACATTTACCATATCTGGTTATTTGAATTAGTTGATAATATTTTTCTATGCTATGTAATGTATAGTTGTTGCAAAGATATAAAAAAAAGAAAAAACTTCCAATTTTACTTTCAATAATTTCGCTATAAAACATCAAATGTTACACTTTTGCAATCTACACAAAACAAAATATAGCATTTAAATTACTACCAAGTGCCTCGGAGGTACGCTATCAGTAACCCTAAACTAAACGAGCGAAGCGAATATAGCCTGGTGAAAGTAACTAAAAGCTAATCCTCTCCGTGCCTCAAAGGTACACTAGTGTTGGGTGCTGCTCATATTTACATTTACATTTTTATTATTTTAAATATTATGAAAATTTATACCAAAATAGGTGTCGTATACTTGTAGTGTAAGTGTACTGAAAATACATCGTAAATGTGCCCCTTTTACAACGAAGATGTACAGGAAATAGAACGTAAATGTACGTTAGTTACAATACATCCATCTATTCAACAATACAAAATATTACCTTTGAATAAGGTATGCGGCACCTCAACAAAAAAAATAAATAAATTCATTTTGTTTTGTCTTCGGTTTGCATTACCTTTGCAAAAATAAAAAATTAGGAATGCCAGACAATAATAAAAATACAAGGCCGAGGAAGAAGGCACAAGTGCCCATAGACACCAGCTATGGACATTTGCAGCCACAGGCCACCGACATAGAGAAAGCCGTTCTTGGCGCTCTTATGATTGATAAGGACGCGTTCACGGTAATCTCGGAGACCATCCGCCCGGAGACATTTTACGAACCACGTAACCAAAAGATCTATAGAGCTATACAAACGCTCAATATGGAGGAGAAACCCGTCGACATAATGACGGTTACGGAGGAGCTGAAGCACGAGGGAACGCTTGAGGACATTGGCGGTCCGGGATATATCGTGGAGCTCTCAGGACTCGTCGCAAGTTCGGCAAGTATTGTCTATCATGCACACATCCTTCAGCAGAAATTCCTTGCTCGACAACTCATTCAGTTCGCCTCGATGATAGAGACCGACGCCTTTGATGAGACCGTCGACGTCGATGACCTTATGCAGAGAGCCGAGGGAAAGCTCTTTGAGATATCTCAGAAGAACATGTCGAAGGACTATCAGCAGATAGACCCTATCCTTATCCAGGCCCACGATATCCTGGTCAGCGCGTCGAACACCAAGGGACTCACCGGTGTGCCGAGCGGATACCAGGAGCTCGACAGGATAACGGCAGGATGGCAGCCCTCCGACCTCGTGATTATTGCAGGACGCCCTGCCATGGGTAAGACGTCTTTTGCGCTGAGTATAGCAAAGAACATTGCCGTCGACTACCGTGAGCCAGTGGCGTTCTTCTCACTGGAGATGAACAGCGTACAGCTCGTCAACCGTCTGATATCCAACGTTTGTACCATTTCCGGTTCCAAGATCCTGAGCGGAGACCTCACACGCGACGACTGGGAACGCTTCGACAAGAACGTCAGAAAGCTTCAGGGTGCTCCTCTTTATGTCGACGACACCCCGGGACTGAGTGTCTTTGAGCTCCGCACCAAGGCCCGTCGTCTGGTCCGCGAGCATCAAGTGAAGATTATCATGATCGACTACCTTCAGCTGATGAATGCCAACGGCATGCGCTTCAACAGCCGTCAGGAGGAGGTGTCAACGATATCACGGTCGCTGAAGGGACTGGCAAAGGAACTGAATATCCCTATCCTGGCACTGTCGCAGTTGAACCGAACTGTAGAGCAGCGTGAGGGCATCGACGGCAAGCGCCCGCAGCTCAGCGACCTCCGTGAGTCGGGAGCCATCGAGCAGGATGCCGATATGGTGCTCTTTGTGCACCGTCCGGAGTATTATCACATTTATGCCGACGAGCACGGTGCCGACCTTCATGGCATGGCACAGATTATCATTGCCAAGCACCGTAAGGGAGCTACGGGTGACGTACTGTTGAAATTCCAGGGTGAGTTCACACGGTTCTCCGACCCTAACGACGATGACTTCACACGACCTGCTAGTGATGCCGCAGAAGGACCTGTCGGAGGAGAGATACTCGGCAGCCGCATGAACGAGGGAGGACCGCTTCCACCCCCACCATCATCCGATGGCGGAGCACCATTCTGATCATTCAGCTAATCTTATTCATATCATACAGTTGACTTCATTCATATCACTTAGTTGACCTCATCTTAATCACATAGCAAAACATGAATAAAAAGTTTTTAGCCCTTCTCCTGCTGGTATTTAGCACTGCGGTACAAGCTCAGCGTGTATCAGTCCTCGGCGACTCTTATTCTACCTTTGAGGACTTCGTCACTCCATCGACGAATGAGCTCTGGTACTATGCCAAGAACGACACTGCTAAGACTGATGTCAACCGTGTCCAGGACACATGGTGGTGGCAGGTCATCAACGACAACCACATGATGCTGGAGGTGAACAACTCCTACTCCGGAGCAACCATCGGCTATGGTGGCTATGACGGCAACGACTACTCAGCGCGGTCATTCCTCAAACGGATGTACAACATCGGGAGTCCCGACATTCTGCTGGTTTTCGGTGCTACCAACGACAGCTGGTCAGGAGAAGCCATAGGGGAATACAAATATTCAGACTGGAAATGGGGTGACTTCTACACTTTCCGCCCTTCGATGGCATATTTGGTGAACTGGATAAAGCTCCATCATCCGAACATACGTGTATATTATATCATCAATAGTGGACTGAGAAATGACATCACGGAGTCTATGAAGGTCATCTGCAACCACTACGGCGTGCCTTACATACAACTGGAGAATATCGACAAGAAGTGCGGGCACCCGACAGTCAAGGGCATGAAAGCCATCGCCGAGCAAGTGGGAAAAGCGATAAAAACATCAACAAACAAGTAGTCAGACACAATGCAAGCAATGATATTTGCAGCGGGCTTGGGCACACGTCTCCGTCCGCTGACCGACAAGATGCCGAAAGCCCTCGTAGAGGTCGACGGAAAGCCTCTCATAGAGCACGTCATAGAGAAGTTGCGCAAGAGCGGCTTCACATCCATCGTCGTTAACGTCCATCATTTCTCCAATCAGATAATCGACTACCTGAACGCACACGACTTTGGAGTCGACATCAGGATTTCCGACGAGACCGACAAACTGCTCGACACCGGTGGAGGGCTACGCAAGGCCTCATATCTCTTCAACCCCGACGAGCAGGTGCTCATACATAACGTCGATATCCTAAGTAACGCCGACCTTAGAACATTCTATGAGCAAGGCCCTCTGATGACGAACTATGCCACAGGCGGCAAAATGAAGGCTGCGGCCACATTGCTCGTCTCATGGCGCAAGACCAAGCGCTATCTCCTCTTCGACGCTGACATGCGGCTGGTGGGATGGACGAACATTGAGACCGGAGAGGTGAAGAGTCCGTACCGATGGCTGCGCGAATTTGGAGAAGAGCATCCCGAGACGTTCAAGACTCTCCTCTCCCACCATGACGACATCGTCGTGGAGCATAAGCTCCTAGGATACGGCAGAGCTATTCTCAAAGCCTTTGCCTTTTCAGGAATACACTGCATAACCCCGGCACTTATAGATCGGATGGAAAGCTATCAAGATGTATTCCCGATAATGGACTTTTATCTAAGTAACTGTTCCACAAGTCTTATCAAAGGATTTGTTCAGCCGGAACTAGAAATGGTTGATGTCGGGAAAATAGACGTATTGAAGAAATTGCAAACCACATATTAATTATGCAACAGAAGATTATTATTCTTGATTTCGGCTCACAGACCACGCAGCTCATAGGACGGCGTGTGCGTGAGCTCGACACCTTCTGCGAAATCCTCCCTTACAACAAATTTCCGAAGGACGACCCCAGCGTCATTGGCGTCATCCTCTCGGGAAGCCCTTACTCTGTCCACGACAAAGAGGCGTTCAAGGTAGACCTCAGTCAGTTTGTCGGAAAGCTTCCCGTCCTCGGCATTTGCTATGGAGCACAGTTCATCGCCTACTCTGGTGGTGGTAAGGTTGAGCAGACAGGAACACGCGAGTACGGACGCGCCAACCTCGAGACCGTCGACACCTCGTCGGCTATCTTCAAAGGTTTCGACAAAGGCTCGCAAGTGTGGATGAGCCATGGCGACACCATCACCGCCATCCCCGACGACTTCCATGTCATCGGCTCAACGGAAGACGTGAAGAACGCTGCTTTTGCCAACGAGGACAAGCGGGTGTGGTGCGTACAGTTCCATCCGGAAGTTTACCACACTACACAAGGCACACAACTGCTGAAGAACTTTGTCGTTGACATCTGCGGCTCACGCCAGGAATGGAGTCCGGCAAGTTTCATTGAGTCTACCGTCAAGGAACTCCGTCAGCAGATTGGCGACGACCGTGTTATCCTCGGCCTCAGCGGTGGTGTCGACTCCAGCGTATGTGCCACACTGCTTCACCGTGCCATCGGCAAGAACCTCACCTGTATTTTCGTCGACCACGGCATGCTCCGCAAGAACGAGTTCAAGAAGGTTATGGATGCCTACAAGGGTCTCGGTCTCAACGTCATTGGCGTTGATGCCAGCGAGAAGTTCTTCAAGGACCTTGAAGGTGTCACCGATCCGGAGAAGAAGCGTAAGATTATAGGCCGCGACTTCGTTGAGGTGTTCAATGCCGAAGCGCAGAAGATTACCGATGCCAAATGGCTGGCACAGGGTACTATCTATCCTGACCGCATCGAGTCGCTGAGCATTACGGGAATGACCATCAAGAGCCATCATAATGTCGGTGGACTGCCTAAGGACATGAAGCTTCAGCTCTGCGAACCGCTCAAATGGCTGTTCAAGGATGAGGTGCGCCGCGTAGGTCATCAGCTCGACATGCCGGAGAGACTCATCAAGCGTCATCCGTTCCCGGGTCCTGGTCTTGCTGTAAGAATCCTCGGCGACATCACCCGTGAGAAGGTCCGCATCCTTCAAGACGCTGACGACATCTACATCGAGAAGATGCACGAATACAAGATGGCCGATGGCACGGAGCTTTACGACCACGTATGGCAGGCCGGCACCGTTCTGCTGAGCACCATCCGCTCAGTGGGTGTCATGGGAGATGAGCGCACATACGAGCATCCTGTTGCTCTGCGCGCCGTTACGAGTATGGACGCTATGACTGCTGACTGGGCCCATCTCCCTTACGACTTCCTTGCCGATGTCTCCAATGAGATAATACGCAAGGTAAAGGGAGTGAACCGCGTATGCTACGACATCAGCTCAAAACCGCCTTCGACAATTGAGTGGGAGTAATTCCTCTACTTTCACAGATATTAGAACAATCCCGTTTCTTCAATAGAAATGGGGTTCTTCCACATATAAATAACAACAGCGGACACCTCCCGTCACAAGGAGATATCCGCTGTTATTTTTTCTTACGGAATTTGAATAGTCAAATGATAAGTCATTAATGGCTAAGGATGTAGTCCCTACAGTTCTCCATCAGCCATTTTGGGGTACTTGTAGCACCACAGATGCCGACAGTGGAAGCACCGTCAAACCATGCCATATCTATTTCCTCCGGACTTTCCACCTGATGACTTCTACTGTTGACGCGCATACATTCCTTGAAGAGCACACGTCCGTTGGAACTTTTCTTTCCTGCGACAAAGATAACGACATCATGGCGCATGGCAAACGCCGCAATATTCGGCATACGGTTGGCCACCTGCCGACAGATGGTGTCGAAGCTGCGGAAGACGGCCGTCGGCGATATGTGCTCCTTTATGTAAGCGATAATGCTCTTGAACTCATCGAGGTTCTTTGTCGTCTGACTGTAGAGATAGATGTCCCTGCTGAAATCAAGCTTCTTAGCATCCTCAAGGTTCTCTATGACGATGGCATTACCCGATGTCTGACCGACAAGACCGAGCACCTCAGCATGGCCGTTCTTTCCGAAGATGACAACCTGGGCTTTGCCACCGTTCTCCCCTACCCCTTCGTACTGTTTTTTGATACGTCGCTGAAGAGCTAAGACAACAGGACATGTGGCATCGATAATCTCTATGTTGTTGCGCTTTGCCACTTCGTATGTTGCCGGCGGCTCACCATGTGCGCGCAGGAGTACCTTCACGTTGTGAAGTTCCTCTAGCTGCTCATGATCGATGGTTATAAGGCCTTTCTCCTCCAAGCGCTTCACCTCCATTCCGTTATGGACGATGTCACCAAGACAATAAAGCGTCTCCCCTTTGGCAAGTTCCTCCTCCGCTTTCTTTATCGCGGTAGTAACGCCGAAGCAGAAGCCACTGCCATCATCAATCTCTATGTTAAGTTTGCTTGTATCCATAATTCGACCGCAAAGTTACAAAAATAATTATTATAAAGCAAACCGAACAAAAACAACTATGAGCTGAACAAAACAAAAAAGCCTTCTCGCTTAATGAGAAGGCTTAAATCAGAAAACTGTGTGGGGGTTATTCATCATCCTGTGGCTCTTCCAATGCCGAGTCCATGATTGGCAGAGGACGGTCAATGACAGCGTTGAACGAGATGATGGTCTCGCTGCGGCTGAGGCCTAAAGGCTGAAGCTTGTCGTGGATGATGTTGAGCAGGTGGTGATTGTTGATAGCGTAAATCTTGATGAACAAATCATAACCACCAGTGGTATAATGAGCCTCCACAACTTCAGGAATCTTCTTCAATGCCTCCACGACATCATCGAAGTCCTCTGGATTCTTAAGATAGAGCCCTACATAAGCACAGGTCTCATAGCCTATCTTCTCGGGGTCGATAACGAACTGTGAGCCTTTAAGTATTCCTAAATTCGTTAGCTTCTGTATGCGCTGATGGATAGCAGCACCGCTTACATTGCAAGCCCTGGCAACCTCCAGGAAAGGAATTCGAGCATCCTCAGAAATGAGATGCAAAATTTTCTTGTCTAATTTGTCTAAACTTCTATGTGCCATTTGAATTTCTTATATTTGCTGCAAAATTACAACAAAGAATCCAAAATAGCAAGCTTTTAAGTAAATTTTATTTTAGATTGAAAGGAAAAAGGCTTTATTCTTTCGCTATTTATAGACTTTTCTATTAAAACAACAAAAAAAACAAACAATTATCCCCTCATTATAATTTTTTCTGGTACCGAAAGTAACCATGCAAGCGGATGCAAACTTCAGAAACTTGATTTTTAACTCTAGCCCTTGAAGGATGGGGATAGACCTCACCCATTGGGTTCCGTGGGACAACCTTTGTTAGATAGGACCCTACCCACCTTTCGACTCCAGCTTCCGACTCCTCTAACTCCACTAAAATGGGGAGAAAGATTACCTGTATCCTAAGATCTATTGGTTAGTTCCTTGCCTTTATCAAGCCGTGGGTGCAGGATAGTTATTTATTAGGGTGTCCAATTCGTTGTGCCAATTTTAGCTCACTTTTCTGAGCGTCTTGGTCCGTTCTGTAACCCAATTCTTGGGCAGGTGCTCGGTTGACCAGGCACTGATGTCCTTCAGTTTCACATTTA
>Ga0256406_1001880_pt1 | contig 31999 bp, 35 predicted proteins | sample RumenRJG_03DNA_FD_185986 | JGI IMG/M metagenome (GOLD analysis project Ga0256406, IMG submission 185986) | Bovine rumen microbial communities from Lethbridge, Alberta, Canada - RJG_03 | ecosystem: Host-associated > Mammals > Digestive system > Stomach > Rumen | place: Canada: Alberta | collected... | reverse complement strand
CAAGAAAAAGTAAAAGACGAGCAAGCGCAACTGACAGACCGCGTTTACGCGATTCACGCGTCTGCGGGGGGTCATGGGCTTTGCCCGTCAAATGACAACCACGCGTTCGACGCGTGGATGGTTTTTTCGCTTCCAACCTCTGGAAATACTCGCAAACTAGGACCGCGGGGTCCGAATTAGCCATGCGCGGTCCTAGTTTCTCTGCTCCCAACCTCTGGAAATACTCGCAAACTAGGACCGCGGGGCCCGAATTAGCTATGCGCGGTCCTAGTTTCTCTGCTCCCAACCTCTGGAAATACTCGCAAACTAGGACCGCAGAGCCCAAATTAGCCATGCGCGGTCCTAGTTTTCTTGCTCTCAACCACCCGAGATGCTTCCAAACTAGGACCGCAAGGCCCGAATTAGCCATGTGCGGTCCTAGTTTTCCCTCTCTTCCACCTCCTGTAAGCTGAATAACCAGCTTACAGCAAGTACTCCTCAATTAATGAATAAATTTGAGCGGTTGAAATTGGATTTTTGCTGCTCTCTAAGGTGTAGAGGATCTGCTTGCCTTCAATTATATTATTCGCAGCATAAAAATTGATTTTCCATGCACACTGATTCGCGTAATGTGGATCGTCTAGCATTCCGAAGTGTTCCACATAGTATTCATGGCGAGTACGGACGTTAAGGACAAGAAAGTCGGGGTAGAGGTGGGTGCTGCCGCATATCAGAAGAGGTTCGTAGAAGAAGGGTACATTTTGATTTTCAAACGCAGTGGCCATAAGCAATTCGGTTTTTGAGCGCACGATGACTCCGCCAGGACTTTTAAATTCTGCCCTTTTCTCGTGGTTGGTGTTTTCAGGGAAGGTGCGGTTTTTCCAAACTTTCACGAATTCCTCATCGCTAAGGTATATGGGAGTTACCAGTTTTTGACGTTCCTGGGACAGCTGATTATAAATTTTTTCCGGGCAGACCCTGGGCATTAAGGGAATGGTTGTTTGGACGGCTTCGCAGAGCACCTCCAGTTCTGCCCGAGCTGCCTTTGCAACTGCCTCGTCGTAGGCTTTTTGAGCCAACCGTCGAATGAGGTCATCTTTATCTTTTCGGAGATAGGTTCGAGAGTTGCCGTTTTTGCAATAGTAATAACATACGCCTCCGCTGTGCTGTACCGCCAATCGTCCAGGCGGTGCATTTTTTAGGCGGGCCTCACACTCGGAAATCCATTGTTCCAAAAGTGCAATGCGGTCGGAAAGATCTTTTTCCAATAAGATGGTATTAATAGTATCACCTCCTTCCCCAACAATACCTAAATCGCCCCAGAAAAGACATAGGATGAGGACGAACGGCAGCGCCCCAGGAACGAACGGCGCCAACTTCCCCGAATTTTGCGCGATTCACCTCTGGAACACGAAAAAACAGGCCCCGCCAAACAGCGGAGCCCGTCTCAGAAGGATTTTCAGTTGTCGATGACCGGAAGGTTCCAGCACAGGTCGAACATGTGCTTGTACAGGTCGATTTGGCGCTTGGCCGGGACGAACATGCCGTTCCAGAGGACGTGGTCGCCCTTCTCAATGGGCATATTGTACCAGATGCCGGGCTTGAACTCCGTGTTGTAGTCGCCGTCGGTGTGGGGCTGGCTGAACGGAGCGGACTGGCCGGGAACGTTGACGAAACCGTCGGTGTGGAACCACATGGGATCGGAGCCGACGCCGTAGTTCTCGACGCGAGTGCCGGTCCACTTGTCAGTGACGGTGCCGGGGATATAGCAGATGAGGTCCGGTGTTACATCCATGCGGATCTTGCCGTCCTTAGTGGTATGGGTGGCATCGGCGCGCTGGGCAAAGTAGTAGATGTCCGGGTTCACCTTTTCCAGCGGGAGGATGCGCTCCTGGACGATTTCGACTTCCATCTCTTTAGCGAGGTTGTCGACGTCCTGGTTGGCGTCATACTGGCGGTAATGCTTCCAGTATTTCGGGCGGAGCGGGTTGCGGAAGCGCCAGCCCTTGATGTCGCCGGGCTCCGGCTGGAGGCCGAACTGCTGGAGATGGCCGTTGTAGTACTTGGCCACCGGTGTATCGCCCAGGAAGACGCAGCCCATCATGATGAGATAGGTGATGACGGTCATTCCGGCGTTGCCGAACAGGGAGGCGAACGTCGTGCCGTTGTCGACGCCCGAAAGGGTGGTGATGGAGTGGATGAGGTTGCCGTGTCCGCCGGCGAACAGCGGGGACAGGTCATCCGGGTCGGTGCCCTCGCGCTCTGCCTCGGAGCCGTAGGAGAACAGGGTGCCAATGGCGCGGACGGTGGGGCCGCCGAACGAGTGGCCGAAGACGATCATCTTCTTGTGCTCCTCGGTCATGCCGAGATCTTCCAGGACGCCGTGCTCAAATGTCTTTCCGTAGCGGGCGTGATGGTGTTTCTTACTGTGGACTTTTCCATAGTCCACCGTGCCTCCGAAGAGATACGCCCAAAGGACGCAGGTGCGGTCCCAAGCACTGTTGAACGGGCCAAGGGACGGGGCGTAGTACTCAATGCCCTGCTCCTCCATGTACTTTACAAGGGGACCCCAGTAGGGGAAGTACTTGGTGATTTTGTCGTCGTCGCCCCAGCCTGTGAGCCCGTGGCAGAGCAGGATAGGATATCGGTTTGTGGCTGCCATACTAATTTCCTTTCTTTGTAGCAATTTTGACATATTATTCAAAAACTAGGGGAATTTTTGCAACAATATGTCGGACACATCCATATTATATATCTGACACTGTGTAAGTCAAATTCACATTTGTCAAAGATTGGGGACTTTTTGGCGATTTACTGGGCGAATCGGGCAAGTTTGTTTATTTTTTTACGGTAGTGGCGTGCAATTTGGGCGATTCAGTAAAACTAACCGCTCTAGTCTGCTTTGGTCCGAACTTGCCGCTTCTCCCGCGGGCTGATTGGCGGCACTTCAGGCTGGCTCTACCACAGAATTTGGACCTGGACCGAATTCTCAGCTCAAAATACTGAACTTCAGACCAGATCAAATTTTTCACCCTTATTGGTCTGAATAAAATTCAGAACTGAGCAGGAAAAAAAGGTCGGTTTTACTGAATTTCAGGCTGGCTGGACCAGAAAACTCAGGTTTGGACGGAAAAATTCAGAGAAAAAACTGAATTGCCTGGCGCAGCTGGGGCACCGGGCGCCGAAACTAGGACCACAACACGGAATTTGGCCCTGGTGGTCCTAGTTTTCCCGGTGCGGCCGCCCTGATGGGTGCCGAAACTAGGACCGCATTGGAAATTTTGGCGCTGGCGGTCCTAGTTTTTCTAGCGCAGCCGTCCTGATGGGCGCCGAAACTAGGACCACATTACGGAATTTGGCCCTGGTGGTCCTAGTTTTCTCGGCGTAGCCGCCCTTCCGAGCACCGAAACTAGGACCGCATCACGGAATTTGGCCCTGGTGGTCCTAGTTTTCCCTGCGCAGCCGCCCTGATGGGCGCCGAAACTAGGACCACATTACGGAATTTGGCGCCGGTGGTCCTAGTTTTCTCGGCGCAGCCGCCCTGATGGGCGCCGAAACTAGGACCACATCGGGAATTTTGGCGTTGGTGGTCCTAGTTTTTCCCGGCGTAACCGGTCCCGTTGGGCGCCGAAACTAGGACCACATCGGAGATTTAGGCGTTGGCGGTCCTAGTTTTCCCGGCGTAGCCGCCCTTATGGGCGCCGAAACTAGGACCACATCGGGGATTTCGGCGTTGGTGGTCCTAGTTTTCTCGGCGCAGCCGGCCCGTCTTAGGGAAATTAACTGCAACCCATATTTTTTATATCAATTGCAGTTAACCAGCCGTGGCGGCAGTAGGTATTTTAACTGCAAAAGGATTTTCGAAGAACGAGTGCAGTTAACGCGCCGCCTGCCACCAGAGAAAATTAACTGCAACCCATATTTTTTATATCAATTGCAGTTAACCAGCCGTGGCGGCAGTAGGTATTTTAACTGCAAAAGGATTTTCGAAGAACGAGTGCAGTTAACGCGCCGCCTGCCGCCAGAGAAAATTAACTGCAACCCATATTTTTTATATCAATTGCAGTTAACCAGCCGTGGCGGCAGCGGGAATTTTAACTGCAAAAGGCCTTTGGAAGAACAAATGCAGTTAACGCGCCGCCTGCCGCCAGAGAAAATTAACTGCAACCCATATTTTTTTATATCAATTGCAGTTAACCAACCGTGGCGGTAGCGGGAATTTTAACTGCAAAAGGATTTTCGAAAAACGAGTGCAGTTAACGTGCAGCCTGCCGCCAGAGATAATTAACTGCAACCCATATTTTTTATATCAATTGCAGTTAACCAACCGTGGCGGCAGCGGGAATTTTAACTGCAAAAAGCCGTTCGAAGAACGAACGCAGTTAACGCGCAGCCTGCCGCCAGAGAAAATTAACTGCAACCCATATTTTTTATATCAATTGCAGTTAACCAGCCGTGGCGGCAGCAAAAAATTTAACTGCAATAGGACGTTCAAAGAACAAATTACAGTTAATGCGCCGCCGGCCACCGCAATTTATTAACTGCAAAATAGAGTAAATGGATGAAAAGCAGTTAAATCGCCCCCACGCCCCAAAAAAAGAGCTGTACCACCCAAGTGATACAGCTCTTCTAATTATCTCTGTTCAATTGCACCCAGCGGACATGCTTCCTTGCACAGCCCGCACCGCAGGCAATGCACCTGATCAATTTGCACCGGCACGTCGGAGAGGTCGATGCATTTCTGGGGACAGACCTCGTAGCAGGCGGGACATCCGAGACAGAGGTCGGTGACATAGAAGCCTGTGGATGTGGGGTCGCCGGCAAACAGGGAACAGGTCCAGGGGGCGCTGCCCGAAATGCTGCGGAAGAGTTCGTGGAGGTCGAGGGAGAGGGAGTAGTAGGTCTGTTCGATGAGTGGATCGCCCATAATGTTGGAGACCTCGGGGAACTCTGCCATGAGGGTCCGCGTGGAGGTGCCATCTGTCAGTGTGCCGAGGGCCTCAAAGCCCTGGGCGGCCGGAATGGACTCCGGGTTCTCCGGAAAGGCGAAGACCACGAGCGGAAGGCCCCGATACGAGGCGGCGATGGAGTTTTCCTCCTCCCGGAAATCAACTGTGTCCGCCCAGCTCTCTGGGACGTCGAAGGTGATATATTTTCCCGTGTACTTCATACTCAATACTGCCCAAACGAGACGACCCAGTAGTCCCGTCCCTCATCGTTCTGATAGTGGGCGGCACCCATGCAGGTAATGCGGTCATCCAGCATGTCGCGGCGATTCCCCTGGGCTCCATAGGTGTAGCTCTCTTTGTTGTACCAGTATGCGGCGGCCTCGGCGGCAGTCTCCTGGTCCCGGCAGATGAGCTCGGTGTAGACCTCTTTGCCATTGGAGGTGACATCCCAGTAGGTCTTGCCGTTGGCAAGATAGTGGCTGTAATATGTCGAGACCTGTTTGGCACGGGTCCGGGCGATGGACGCCATGTCCTTATCCCATTTCAGCGGCTTCCGATAGAGCTGGTCCACCTGGCCGTTCAAATTCATCTGCTGGCAGAGTGCCGGAGTGGTCCTGTACTTATTGATGGCGTTTAGCATGTCCTTGGAGTCGCTCTGATATCCGCCGGCAGCGAAGGCCGGAACGGCAACAGACACGGAAAACAGCAGGGTGAGCAGGAGGGAGAACAGGACACTCCCGGTTTTTCTAAGTTTCATTTCAAAGGCTCCCTTTTTGGTGTAGTCATGTCCTTATTATACTACGCGGGAGGCAGATTGGGGGAATGGAAAAGGGATGCTTTCAGGATTTCAGTCTTCCCTTGTCAGCCGTTCCAGCTCCTTCGCAAAGTTTTCCTGAAATGCTGCTTCTTCTACCCTCACGGTTTCGTGGTACCCCTGCATTTCCTCATGGCTCAGCTCTCTCGCAGACAGCCATGTTAGCTGTTTTACAGCCCGTTCCGTCTTTAAGGCAATTTGCCGGTATTGTGGACCGACCTGCAGCAGCTTCAGCGAATTCTCTTTGGAAAGCATCCCGCTAGTGATGATTCCAAACGTGTCATAAATGGTGTCGTTTGCAATGGGTCCCACAATGACATCAAACTCTGCATATTGATCCGGCAGGAAGTTCCGGTTGGCGTAGAGGTAGTCGAACCACTGCTGATCTCTCTCCAGAGACAGGATGCACAGCCCCTCTGTATTCAAATCATATTCGTTGACAAACGTGTCCTTCTCTGGATTCTCCCTGGACCAGCGCAGGGCGAAGTCCTGGTCCGCCGTCAGGTAGAACCCTTGACCGAAATCAGCATTCGGGCGGCCGTAGTGGACGTCCGGGTGTGGGAGCTTGAAAAAGCCGGTGTGGTAGAGCCGCATAATGGGCGATTTGCTGGCTGTCATGAACGAAACTCCAAAAAATAATCAAAATAAAAAATGAACTTTTTTCCGATTTTGTCGGACATAGTAGTTGTCAGGCGCTTGTACAAAAAACAACAGATCACCGATCGGCAATCGGAAAGGAAAAGGGATGCTTTTCATTCTCGGATTTATTCTTTCCCACCTTTTCTGATTTGGTGACCAGAAAGGGAATGCTGCAGTTCTGCGTAAGCAGGACTGTGGCACTTTTCTCATTGACTTTATTTTGATAAAATAGATGAGAAATTTGCAACGAAATGGTGATTCAATATGAAAAAATTTTCGAGAAAATTTTTCGCACTTTTCTCCGCATGTGTTATTTCTGTGGCCTGTGCTTTGCCGGCATTTGCTGCGCAGACCGATATCAGCAACCATGGAAATAATATTTTGACACCAGGAAAAATCTTAAAAATACTTGTTGAGACAGACCTTAATGCTATTAAATATTATAGCCAGTTTCCCGATCCTCTGGGCCAATATGAACAGGATTTTACCAATGGTGGGATGCTTGCAGTTAATCCTGACTTGGAAGCATTAGATCATGTCTTTTGTGTGATTGACGTTACTGCAACAACTTTGAATCCTCAAAACCAATATTTTGGGAAGGTTCTTCGTCTCTCTGCTGCAGATGGTTCCAATGTCACTGGAAGACAGCGTAGTATTCAGAATATTGATGTTCTTCGAGCAGCGGTTGCTATCAACAGTCAATATGTAAAGACAGCCTGGGGCGATATCTACCTGATTCCCCTTTATTTTCTCACAGATTCCTCTGGAAATCTTCATATGATTTGTCAAATAAACAATGTCCTTGGAAGAAGTGTATTGTTTCAGGGCGTGAGGAATCTCAGTGTATTTGCGAATGGAAAGACCGTTGCCGTGGCAAATCCGGCACCGCTGGAAGAACCGGTTACGCTAGCACCTGTCTCGAAAGATAGGAATTCCACTCGTAGCAGAGTGGAGAACGGCTATCCGACAAGTATGCTCTTAGACATCACCTTCCCCGCCGGCACCTACGACAACAGCGTCCCCGTCTCAGAATGGAAAGATGTCTCCTTCTCCTGCGAGCTCGCCTACACCGAAATATAAAAAGAGGCTGTATCAAGATGGCGTTTCACCGCTTTGGTACAGCCTCTTCTTTTATCGAATTGAATATTCTGAGGTGACATTGTTATTTAGCATCTTTTCCGAGAAGGCTGTTCTGATCCTGTAGACTGTGTCTTATTCGTATGATGGTGATTATCTTCTTTTCTGCATTTACTGAATAATAGATGATGTACTGCCTAACGACAAGCCGTCTGACATCTTTAACGAATAAATATGGATTGTCAACGTGCGGTCCTTTAAATGGAAACTCACATAAATTCTCCAGAGCATGTTCAATATCATCTGCAAAAGTTACAGCCGCTTGATGATTGCAAAGATTTTCTAACATGTACCGGATCATGTTATCAAAATCCTCTTGCGCAATATCCGTCAGCTGATAGATGAATTCAGATGCCATACTTGCTCCTTACTTCCTGAAGAGCGGTTTTCCCATCTTTCACTTTATCTTCCTGATAGTCTTTCAGGCCCCGATTGATGAAACCAGCTTCTGCGCTCTGGGCCAATTGTTTTTCGTAATAATCAATATCCATGACAACGAGTCTGCCATAGCCATTCTTGGTTACAAATACAGGGCCATTCTCACATTTCTTTTCTATTTCAACAGTATCTTTTAGGTCTCTCATCGGTACGATCTGCATTGTATTTCCTCCTTATTATTACTGTGACATAATTTTATACTAAATATAGTCACATATCAAGAAAACAAAAAAGCAGCGGCATCAGAAATTTTTCCGTTGCCGCTGCTTGTATTGATAATTGATTAAATTATTGCTATTACCGAATGGACTTCCCCAATTCGTAGACTTCCGCAAGCTTTTCGGAGTCTCTCATACTCCCTTTTTTCATCATGTCAGGGATGCAGATTTCACCAATGCTTGTCCACTTGAGATAGGAACACATGGCTTTGTACTGAGCAAGGGCGGCGCCATAGACATGGTCGGCGCCGGAGTCCAAAAGAAGAGCAGTTTTTGTGAAATGGAACCCGATTTTTCCCCGGGCATACATGCGGTCAATGACGCTTTTCAACTGGGCAGTAATGTCAAACCAATAGATAGGCGAGGCAAATACGAGAAGGTCAGTCTGATCGATGATTTTTAGGATGTCTGCCATATTTCAGTGTTTCCACTGCGACGCGGACTGCCGTTTAATATGGTTATATTCATTTGCTATTTCTCCTCTTCTTTGATAAGTAGAACTACGTTCTCCACATGCGCCGTCCTCGGAAACATATCCACCGGACACACGCGCCTTGTCTCCCACCCAAGTTCCTGGAAACGGGCGCAGTCCCGGGCGAGGGTCGCCGGGTCACACGAGACATAAACGACGCGTTTTGGATCCCATTCGGAGATGGTGCGGATGAGGTCCGGGGAGAGCCCTTTGCGGGGTGGATCGACTAAGATGACGTCAGGGCTGACTCCGTCGTGGAGGAGCTGCTCGGAGGCCATGGCTGAATCGCCACAGAAAAATTCCGCATTCGTGATTCCATTCTCTGCCGCATTCCGGCGCGCATCTGCAATGGCTTCGGGAACAATTTCCACCCCGTAGAGTTTCTTCACCTTGTCTGCCATAGTGAGGCCTATGGTGCCGGTGCCGCAGTACAGGTCCAGCAGGATGTCGTCTGGCTGCAGCCCAGCTAGCTCGGCGGCCTTACGGTAGAGGACTTCGGCCTGTGCCGTGTTGACCTGGTAGAACGATTGGGGCGATACACGAAATGTACAGTTCAGCAGTCTGTCCCGAATGAAGCCTTCGCCGAACAGGACCTCCTGCTCCTTGCCGAGGATGACATTCGTCTTCTCCGTATTATAATTTAATAGGAAAGTGCAGAAATTCGGGACCTCATCCCGCAGAGTGCGGATGAGCGGGTAGGTCTGGGGGACATTTCTGCCGTTGACAACGAGACATACCATGAGCTCCTTGCTGTAGTGGCCCTGCCGCAGGTAGATGTGGCGGATGAGGCCGGTGTGGGTGCGCTCGTCATAGCTGGAAATGTTGTAGCGGACCATCCACTCCCGGATGATCTTCAGGACCTGGGCAAACCCCGGGGGCTGGAGACGGCAGTCCATGCAGGGGACGATGCGGTGCGACGATGTGGCGTAGAAGCCAAACTGCGGCCCTTTGCCGGGAAAGTCTGCAACAGGGTACTGGGCCTTATTGCGGTAGGCGATTTGCTCTTCGCTTCCAAGAATGGGCTCCAGTTCCACGTTGAGATGACCAATGCGAGTGAAGGCGTCGACCACTTTCTGCTCCTTATAGCGGAGTTCCGCGTCATAGGAAACGTGGCGGTAGCAGCAGCCACCGCACCGCAGGGAAACGGGGCAGTCGGGCTCCGTACGGTCCTCAGAAGGCGAGATGACCCGGACGAGCTTGCCGATGGCATAATTCTTTTTTGCCTTGATGATATGGCAGAGCACGGTGTCGCCCACGGCGGTGTTGTTCACAAAAACCGCCAACCCGTCATAGTGGCCGACTCCGCTGCCCATGGTGCTCATCCCATCAATGTGCAGCTCTATTTCCTGGTTCTTTTTCAGCATGGACACGACTCGCTTTCGTCCTCGACAACCCCGTGGGGCTCTGGTAAAATATTTTGCACGGCTATTATAACAGAAAGGGTGGTTTCAACCAATGGGCATCCGGGTGAATCCCGACGAGTGGGGCGCGGTCTTCGCGGTCCCGTCATCAGTGGCGGACGAACATCTTCGCAGGGCGAGCGGACAGCAGCTGAAGGTGCTGCTTTTTATTCTGCGTCACAGCGGCGAATCGCTGTCCCGGCAGGCCATTGCCGACGGGACGGGCTTGAGCCCGGAGGACGCCGCAGACGCCCTCTGTTACTGGACGGACACCGGCTTCCTGCTGCGGGACGGCACCGCGGCACCACAGCCCGTTGCTACGGCAAAGACAACCGAATCGCCCAAGAGTAAACCGCAGGAGGCAGATGCTCCCAAGCGGACTCTGCAGGAACTTCCCGACATTACTCCCACCTATGACCAGGTGAACGCCCGGGTGCTGGAGTCGCCGGAACTGCAAGGTCTCTTCACCGAGGCGCAGGCGAGCCTCGGTCGGACCCTAGGCTATGACGCCCAGGCCAAACTTCTCATGATGGTGGACTCCTACGGGCTTCCACCGGAAGTCATCCTGACTATTATTGGGTATGCGGCGTCCCGCGGCAAGACCTCCATGGCATACATCACCAGCGTGGGGAAGAACTGGGCCGAAGAGGGCATTGACGACCTCGAAAAGGCCGAGGACAAACTCCGCCAGATGGATGAGCGGGAGAGCCTCTGGGGCGAATTTGTCTCCCAGTTCCCGGCCTCAGAGCGGCCGAGAAGAACGGGAGACCGGTTCCACTACCTCGTGAAGTGGCGCACCGAGAACGGCCAGTCTTTGGAACTTATCCGCTACGCCTATGAGAGAACCATTGAGAATATCAACAAGGCCAACTTTAAATATATGGACACCATGCTCAGTGACTGGCATCGGAAGAACCTGAAGACACCGACGGAGGTACTGCAGGCGAAGGACAGTCCATCGCCCACCGGCGGAAATGCCGAGCGTGGACAGGGCGAGGCCGCACCGTCCTACGACAGCGGTCTGTTCCGCAAGAAAGCCACGGGCCCCATAGCCTATCGAAAGAGAAGTGAGACGGATGGCGAATAACAGGGAAAAAGCGCTGAAGATCATTGCGCAGCGCCGGGAAGACGCCGAGAACCAGGCGGAGCAGCGCCGCCGGGAGCTGGAGGCTGTGTCCCCGGAACTCCGGGACGTGGATGAGAGAATCTCCCGGGCCGGGTTCCAGGCATTCCGTGCGGCGGCAAATGGACAGGGCGGAAAGGCCGCCCTGGAGCGGCTGCATCAGGAGACCATCGAGCTGGAGAAGCGCCAGCGTGCCATCCTCGAGGAGCTCGGGGCGCCCACGGACATTCTGGAAGTCCACTATACGTGCCCCATCTGCCGGGACACCGGCGTCCACGACCACCGGCACTGCAAATGCTATAACGAGCTGGTGCGCCAGTTGAACTACAAGGACCTGAACGCAGTGGCCCCGGCTAAGAAGTGCACGTTTGCAAGCTTCTCGCTGGAGGGGTACAAGGGACTCTGGGACAACGAGTACAACAAGGACGTCTATGATCACATGCGGCAAATCCGCCAGTTCAGTATGGACTGGGCAGCAGACTTCGGCCACGGCTCGCCGAGCCTGTTGCTGTATGGTAAGACGGGACTTGGAAAGACCCATCTCTCTCTGGCCATGGCCAATGCGGTCATAGAAAAGGGAAAGACGGTCTATTACAACTCCGCCTACAATATTCTGTCGGATATTGAGCGGGAGCACTTTAAGCGCACGCTTTTCGACGAGTCGCCGGAGGATCTGGCCCTGAACGCCGACCTCCTCATTCTGGACGACCTGGGCTCCGAGTTTGAGACCCGCTTCACCCAGTCTGTCGTCTGCAACATCATCAACACCCGGGAGTTCCGGGGGCTGCCCACCATCATCAGCACGAATCTCATGTATGATGAAATTGCCAAACACTACGGCCAGCGGGTCTACTCCCGCATCCTCGGCAGCTACGAACCGCTGCTGTTCCTGGGTCCGGACCACCGACAGGTGCCGGCCGGACGGGACAGCGACTTTTAAGGAGAACATCACATTTTGGATATCATCAAGACCATCACACAGGAATTCGGCCTTCAGAGCTGGCAGGTGGAGAACACCGTGAACCTGCTGGATGAGGGCAACACCATCCCGTTCATTGCCCGCTACCGCAAAGAGGCCCACGGCACGCTGGACGACCAGGTCATCCGCGGCATCAGTGAACGGCTCACCTACCTCCGCAACCTCGACAAGCGCCGGGAGGAGATCCTCGGGAGCATTGAGGAACAGGGCAAGCTGACAGAAGAGCTCTCGGAGGCCATTGGAAAGGCCGCTACCCTGGCGGAACTGGAGGATCTGTATCGCCCATACAAACAGAAACGCCGGACCCGCGCCGCCAAGGCAAAAGAGCGCGGCCTGGAGCCCCTGGAACAGCTCTACTGGAACGACGAGTTGCAGGGCAAGACGCTGGAGCAGGCTGCCGAGCCCTTTGTCGATTCGGAGAAGGAGGTTCCGGACGTGGAGGCCGCCATTGACGGCGCCAACGACATCCTGGCAGAAATGGTATCCGACAACGCGGAAATCCGCAAACGCCTGAAGGAGTCCTTCCTGCACAAGGCCGTCATCGTTACAAAGAAGGCCAAGGACGAGGACAGCGTCTACGCCCAGTACTACGACTTCAAGGAGAGCGCCGGGAAAATTGCCAACCACCGCATCCTCGCCATAGACCGCGGGGAGAAGGAGGGCTTCCTCAAGGTCTCCGTGGAATATGATCACGACCGCGCGCTGGAAATCTGTGACCGGGTCGTGGCGTCGGTGCGGAAAGAACAGGGGCTGAATCGCCCGGAATATGAGGCGGACTGCTTCATCAACGACGCCGTGGAGGACGCCTACGACCGGCTCATCAAGCCTTCCATTGACCGCGAGGTCCGCAGCATGCTCACCGAGCGCGCGGACAACGACGCCATTGAGGTGTTCGCCAAGAATCTCCGCCCGCTGCTCATGCAGCCGCCGGTGAAGAACAAGGTAGTCCTGGCCCTGGATCCGGGCTACCGCAACGGCTGCAAGTGCGCGGTTGTCGACGGCACCGGAAAGGTGCTGGACACGGGCATCATCTATGTGACCATGGGTGCCGGCCGGAAGGAACAGGCCAAGAAGACCGTAAAGGACTGGATCCACCGCCACGGTGTCCAGTGCATTTCCATAGGAAACGGCACCGCCTCCCGGGAGACCGAGCTCTTCGCCGTGGAGGTCATCAAAGAGGTCCCCGAGGACGTCACCTACATGGTCGTCAGCGAGGCCGGTGCCTCCATATACTCTGCGTCCAAACTGGCCGCCGAGGAGTTCCCGCAGTTTGACGTCTCCATTCGGAGCGCTGTCTCCATTGCCCGCCGTCTGCAGGACCCGCTGGCGGAGCTCGTGAAAATTGACCCCGAGAGCATCGGTGTCGGACAGTATCAGCACGACATGCCGAAGAAGCAGCTCTCCGCTGCGCTGGACGGTGTCGTGGAGGACTGCGTGAACGAGGTGGGCGCGGACCTGAATACCGCGTCGGCACCGCTGCTGTCCCGCATTGCGGGAATCAACAGCACGGTGGCCAAGAACATTGTCACCTACCGCGAGGAGAACGGCGCTTTCACGGGCCGCGCCCAACTGAAGAAGGTGCCGAAGCTCGGGCCGAAGGCCTACGAGCAGTGCGCCGGCTTCCTCCGGGTCCCCGAGAGCCGCAACCTGTTGGACAATACCGGTGTTCACCCGGAGTCCTACAAGGCGGCCAAGCAGCTGCTGGAACTGTGTGGCTGCACCATGGCCGACATCAAGGGCGGCAAGCTGGATAAGCTGCATGGCACTCTGCAGCAGAAGGGGTACGACTCCATCGCCGAGGAAATTGGCGTCGGTGTCCCCACCCTGAAGGACATTGAACGCGAGCTCTCCCTCCCGGGACGTGACCCCCGTGACGAGCTGCCGCCGCCGCTCCTGCGCACGGATGTCATGGACATCACTGACCTGAAACCGGACATGGAGCTCAAGGGCACCGTCCGGAACGTTATAGACTTCGGTGCGTTCGTGGACATCGGTGTCCATCAGGACGGCCTCGTCCACATCAGCCAAATTTCCGACCACTACATTAAACACCCCTCTGAGGTCCTCTCGGTGGGCGATGTAGTCACCGTCAAAATCCTCAGCGTCGACACCGCAAAGAAGCGGATCTCCCTCACCATGAAGGGTGTCCGCCAGTCCTGAGACAGGAGGATCAGCATATGGATATCTACACAAGAAGGGCGCAGCAGGGCGTCCGTGAAATAATGCACCCGAAGTGGCGCTCGTACGACAGCGGCATTGTCGAGGCGGAGCGCTGCGGCGGCCTGCTGGACCAGGACTTTTTCGACATGGACGAGTCCACGGAGATCATACCGCTGACGACAGGCCGCTACGTGACGCTCCGCCACCTGGCATGCCCGCCTCAGTACGCGCGCAACGACGGCGTGCGCCGCATCATCCTCATGTCCCACGGACACAGCCGCAACAGCTACTACGGTCTGAAATATTCCCGCATCTACTACGAGCTGGGCTATGAGACCATTATTTTTGACCATCGCGGCCACGGCGTTGCGGACTACTATCCGTGCACCATGGGAAAAGATGAGGGGGATGACCTCGCGTGCATCGCCCAATATCTCCGGGAAAAAGCCGGCGATTCCGCCATCATCGGCCTCCACGGCGAATCCATGGGTGCCGCCGCCATCTGCATGGCCATGCCGGAGCTCGCCAAGACTATGAATTTCGCCGTCTGTGACAGCGCCTACGATGACTTCATGACCGTCCTGCGGGGCAAGACCTGGAGCAGTAAAGTCTTGGAGCGGGCCGATAAGCTCTCCGCCGAGGAGGGTGCCCGGTTCTCGGAGATTCGCCCGGTGGATTCCGTCGCTGCATCGCCCGACAGCTTCCCCGCCTACTTCATCCACGGCGAGGCGGACCGCCTGGTCCCCGCCAAATGCGGACGCGCCCTGTACGACGCAAAGTCCGGCGTCCGCGAGGCCACGTTTTACCCGCTTGCCCGCCACGTCCAGAGCAGTTCGCTCTATAGGACCCACTACCGCCGCAACGTCCGCATCTTCCTGGCAAACCATGTGGAAGAAGGTCCTCAGGAATGAGTTATCCGCGCATAGACTCCTCTACGAAGGAGGAGCGGTTTGAGTACATTAAGAAGACGTACCGCTGCATTGCCGACTGTGACATGTGCGGCATCTGCGCCGCGCTGAAGGGAAAGACGCCGGAGGTGGCGTTCCAGGACTACATTGACGGGGTGGCAGAGTACCCGGAGGTGGCAGCGAGGTATCGCTGAGGTTTTGGGCGATTCACTGCCTTGTTCGGCCCTGTAGGTTTGCCTTATGCGGCACCTGGGTGGGGGAATTGGGGCTGGCAGCGCCAAATTCTTCCAACCTTATTTCCCGATGTGTCCGGGTTGACGGAATGAAAAAGAAGTTGATCAGAATTTTTGCACCTTATTCTGTGAAAATAATATAAGGATGAGACCGCACCTCGTGATTAGTGGGGGTGCGGTCTTGTTTTATTGTTTATGAAGGGGGACTAGGACCACGAGTGGGGATTTTGGCGGATGCGGTCCTAGTTTGCCGAACGCAACCGTGTCTCTGAGCGTAAAAACTAGGACCACGAGTGGGGTTTGGGCGGTTGCGGTCCTAGTTTTTCTGTGGGACAGGGACCTTGGCGGGCAGAAACTAGGACCGGATTCGGGAATTTGGCCTCAGCGGTCCTAGTTTTTCTTTAGGGCGGCGGCTTCGGCGAGCAGAAACTAGGACCGGATTCGGGAATTTGGCCTAGAAGGTCCTAGTTTTTCTGTGGGACGGTGGCCTTGGCGGGCAGAAACTAGGACCGGATTCGGGAATTTGGCCTCAGCGGTCCTAGTTTTTCTTTAGGGCGGCGGCTTCGGCGAGCAGAAACTAGGACCGGATTCGGGAATTTGGCCTCAGCGGTCCTAGTTTTTCTGTGGGACGGTGGCCTTGGCGGGCAGAAACTAGGACCGGATTCGGAAATTTGGCCTCAGCGGTCCTAGTTCGCCGAGTGCAACTGTCCTTTCGAGCGTAAAAACTAGGACCGGATTCGGGAATTTGCCCTTGATGGTCCTAGTCCCCGTTCCAGCCAGAGGCCGCTTAGACCTTTTCTTATTTTTTGGGCGATTTAGTCTGACGATTCCGACTGCTTTCGGTTTGATTTGGGAGATTCGTTAGACCAAACGCCTTTAAAATTTCAAAATGGTCTGAAAAATAAACCGAATAAGGTTGGAAAGTTAGACCAAACGGGAGAAAAAAGGAGGGATGGTCTGATGAAGGGCTCAATCGCCCCAGAAATAGGGCCAAATCGTCAGACCAAAATGGGATTTTTAAGAGGAATGGTCTAAGTCCCGCACTGTTAGCCGAAACATTTCGCACCGACCTCCCCACAACAAAAAACAACAGCCGCCCAAACCGGGCGGCTGCTGCCATTCACAATATTAAAGTTCCCGCAACACCAGGATCGTCACGCCCGGGTTGTCGCCCGGCATGATGCGTTTGACCTTTGGGTGGCTGCGGTAGCGGTACTGGATCATGCTGCGGAGGTTCGTGCCGCCGTGGTAGCCGTGGATGATGCGGAGCTGGTAGGTGGAGGGGGAGACACGGCGGAGGGCGCGGTCAATTTCCACCTGGGCCATGTCGGTCGTGTAGCCGTGGAGGTCGAGCTCCACGAAGGGACTGCTGAGGGACATGGCGGGTCAGCGGATTGTGCCGACGGTGCGGGGATAGAGGATGACATCGCGGATATTCTGCATGCCGGTGGTGTACATGACCATGCGCTCGAAGCCGAGGCCGTAGCCGCCGTGGGGGACGGAGCCGAATTTGCGGAGATCCAGATAGTCACCGTAGGCGGAGAGGTCCATGCCGCGTTTCTTCATTTCTGCGATCAACTTATCGTAGTCGGCCTCACGCTCGGAGCCGCCGATGATCTCGCCGACACCGGGGACGAGCAGGTCGGAGGCGGCAACGGTCTTGCCGTCGGGGTTCTGTTTCATATAGAAGGCCTTGATGTCCTTCGGGTAGTTGATGACAAAGACCGGCTTGTTGAAAACCTTCTCGGTCAGGTAGCGCTCGTGCTCGGTCTGGAGGTCAATGCCCCACTCCACTGGGAACTTGAAGTCCACGGGGGCCTTCTCGAGGAGTTCAATGGCCTTGGTGTAGTCGAGGACCTCGAAGTCGTTGTTGACGACGTTGTCGAGTTTCTGCAGGAGGCCCTTCTCAATGCGCTTGTCGAAGAACTCCATCTCCTGGGGGCAGCGCTCCAGAGTCTTGGTGATGATGGTCTTCACCATTTCCTCGGCGATTTCCAGGACATCCGGGAGCTCGGCAAAGGCGATTTCCGGCTCCACATGCCAGAACTCAGCCACGTGGCGCTGGGTGTTGGAGTTCTCGGCGCGGAACGACGGGCCGAACGTGTAGATCTTGCCGAAAGCCATGGCGGCGACTTCGCCCTCCAGCTGGCCGGATACAGAGAGGCCGGCCTTCTTGCCGAAAAAGTCGTTCTCGTAGTACTCCTCTTTGGACTCGCACTCCTTGGCGGCATCGTAGCCCTGAGTCGTGACCTCAAACATTTCGCCGGCACCCTCGGCGTCGGAACCGGTGATGAGCGGGGTGTTGACGTAGACGAAACCGTTGCCCTGGAAGTACTCATGGATGGCGGCGGCAAGGGCGGAGCGGACGTGGAACACGGCGTTGAACGTGTTGGCGCGTACGCGCAGCTGCGGCATGGTGCGGAGATACTCCATGGTGTGGCGCTTCTTCTGGAGCGGGTAGTCAGAGGGGCAGGCGCCGAGGAGCGTGATCTCCTTGGCGTTGATCTCCACGCCACCCTCTTTGTTGACGGCGGACGGGACGACAGTGCCGACGACCTTCAGAGAGGAACCGAGGGCGAGGCAGGACTTGAGGTCCGTGTCTGCAAAGTCGTTCTTGTTGATGACGATCTGCAGATGCTTGAATGTGGTGCCGTCGTTGAGCTCGGCAAAGGCCATGGTCTTCGAGTCACGGGATGTCCGGACCCATCCGCAGACGGTGACGTCCTGCTGCAGATAGGACGCGTCGGACATGATATCTTTGATATCGATGTGTTTCATGAAAATTCCTCCGCAAATTTCGTTCTTATATAAAGTATGTCGTAGATTCTACCACAGGCGCAAAAAAAAGAAAAGAATTCGAAATTCCTATTGACATACTAGGAAAGGTGCGGTATAGTAAACCCATCAAATCAATAGGAAAACGGAAAAAGGAGGCACAGTTCCATGGTGAAAGAACTTCGGAATAATTTCAGAAACGGTCGAATGTGGTGCTGTACCTGCTGCTGATAAGAACAAAAGCTGAATCGCCCACATAATAAAAATTGAGAAAATTTTGAGGTAACAATCATGAGTGAATATAATTACGACAACTATAAATTTGAGACCATCGCCCTCCATGCAGGCCAGGAGAACGCCGACCCGGTGACCGACTCCCGCGCCGTGCCAATCTATCAGACCTCCTCTTTCGTGTTCCACAACAGTGACCACGCCGAGGCCCGCTTCGCTCTGAAAGACGCCGGCAACATCTACGGCCGTCTGACCAACCCCACCGAGGGTGTCTTCGAGGAGCGTATTGCCGCTCTTGAGGGTGGCGTCGCTGCTCTTGCAGTTGCATCCGGTGCAGCCGCTGTAACTTATGCATTCAAGGCAGTTGCCCATAACGGCGACCATATCGTATCCGCCAAGAACATTTACGGCGGTACTTACAACCTTCTGGCACACACCCTTCCGGACGACGGCGTCACCACCACATTTGTTGACCCGTTTGACTATGACGCCATTGAGGCAGCTATCCAGGACAACACGAAGGCCCTCTATGTGGAGACCCTAGGCAACCCCAACGGCGAGGTCGTCGACACCGAGAAATGGGCTGAAATTGCCCATAAGAACGGCCTTCCGCTCATCGTCGACAACACGTTTGCCACCCCGTATCTGCTCCGTCCCATCGAGTACGGCGCTGATATCGTAGTACACTCCGCCACGAAGTTCATCGGCGGCCACGGCACCACCATCGGCGGCGTCATCGTCGACGCAGGTAAATTTGACTACTCCACCGGCAAATGGCCGTGGCTCAGCGAGCCGAACCCGTCCTATCATGGCCTTGTATTCGCCAAGGACACCGCTCCGGCCGTCATTGCCACCTATATCCGCGCCATCATCCTTCGCGACGAAGGAGCTACCCTCTCTCCGGTCCACGCCTTCATCTTCCTGCAGGGTCTCGAGACCCTCGCCCTCCGTGTTGAGCGCCAGAGCGCCAATGCACTGAAGGTCGTTGAGTACCTCGAGAACAACCCGAAGGTCCTCTCCGTCAGCCATCCGGCTGCCTCCAAGGACCCGGTTCAGCAGGAGCTCTACAAGAAGTACTATCCGAACGGCGGCGGCTCCATCTTTACCTTCGACATTGACGGTGACGATAAGGTTGCCCGCGACTGGATCGACCATCTCAAGGTCTTCTCCCTCCTCGCCAACGTCGCCGACGTGAAGTCCCTTGTCGTCCATCCCGGCTCCACCACCCATTCCGAGTGCAACGAGCAGGAGCTGCTTGACCAGGGCATCCGCCCGAACACCGTCCGCCTGTCCATCGGTGCCGAGAACATCGACGACATCATTGCCGACCTCGACCAGGCATTCAAGGCCATTGGCTGACAGTGACATTGCGAAAAATCCCCTCATAGAATATAATTGAACTCGCTTGGAGAACCGGGCCGTTGCTGTGTATGCAGCGTCGGCCCGGCTCTTTTCCCTACAGGGAGGTGGGACAATGGAAAAGAAAAAGGCGCTCATCGCCATGAGCGGCGGGGTAGACTCCAGCGTAGCGGCCTGCCTTATGCAGGACAAAGGCTATGACTGCATTGGCGTCACCATGCGCCTGTTTGACAATGGAGACATCAACATTAGCTCCGAGAAGAGCTGCTGCTCCCTGTCGGATGTCGAGGATGCTCGCTCTGTATGTACCGTGCTTGGCATTCCCTACTATGTATTCAACTTCAAGGACCGCTTCAAGGAGTGTGTCATGGAGCGGTTTGTCTCGGATTATGAGAATGGCCGGACACCGAATCCGTGCATTGACTGCAACCGGTATCTGAAGTTCGACAACCTATATCGCCGGGCGGAGGAACTCGGGTGCGACTGCATTGTCACCGGCCACTATGCCCGCGTCGTCTACAATGAGGATACCGGGCGATGGAATCTCCTTCGTGCCATCTACGGCGATAAAGACCAGAGCTATGTCCTCTACTCCCTGACCCAGGAACAGCTTGCCCACACGCAGTTTCCCCTTGGCGGCCTCACAAAACCGGAAGTCCGGGAAATTGCTGCACAGCACCACATGCGTAACGCCCGCAAGCACGAGAGCCAGGATATCTGCTTCGTGCCCACCGGAAAGTACTCGGATTTCATTGAGGAGTTCACCGGGAAGACCTATCCGGAGGGGGACTTCGTGGACCGGGACGGGAATGTTCTTGGGACCCACAAGGGAATCATCCGCTACACCGTAGGACAGCGCAAGGGACTGGGTCTCTCGCTGAAACAACCCATGTATGTCTGTTCGGTAGATCCGGTGAAAAACCGTGTCGTTCTGGGCACCAATGAGGACTTGTTCTCCAGGGAACTCATTGCCAACGATATCAATCTCATTTCTGTCCCGAAAATAGATGGCCCTATGCGGGTCACCGCAAAAGTGCGCTACCGTCAGCCGGCCAGACCTGCCACGGTCACCCAGCTCTCCGACGACTCCATTCGTGTCGTCTTCGACGAGCCCCAGCGCGCCATTACTAAAGGACAGGCCGTTGTTCTCTACGATGGGGACTCCGTCGTGGGCGGCGGCACCATCTCGGAAAACGCAATCTCCGCAGGAACCAATCAGGAAGGAGCCTGAACCATGAAGACTATTGCCAGCTTCACCATAAATCACGACATCCTGAAAAAGGGCATGTATGTCTCCCGCATAGACGGGGACGTTGTCACCTACGACATCCGCATGAAAGTGCCGAACATGGGCGACTATGTCTCCAACGGCGCCCTCCACACCTTTGAGCACCTGTTTGCCACCTATGCCCGCAATACGAAATATTCGGACCAGGTCATCTATGTGGGCCCCATGGGCTGCCGCACCGGCTTCTATTTTCTGCTGCGGGACACCGTGAGCAAGCAGGAGGCCATCGATCTCGTCCGGGAGAGCTTCGCCTTTATCCGCGACTTTGAGGGCGATATCCCCGGCGCCACCCACTCCGAGTGCGGCAACTACCGGGAGCACGACCTCGCGGGTGCTCAGGCCGTTGCCCGCGACATGCTGAACGTCTTGAAAGACTGGGGCCCGGATGACATGAGGTATCCGGAATGAGTTCGGACGAGATGAATCTCTACTCCGGGCACTGCGTGGATCCCACAAAGATTACCCCGGAGGACATTGAGCTCGTCGATATTGCTCACCCCTTAAGCCTCATCTGCCGGGGAACTGGCCATGTGAAGTTCTTCTTCTCGGTGGCACAGCACAGCATTAACTGCGCCGTGGAGGCAGAGGCGCGGGGACTCTCGACCGAGGTCCAGCTGGCCTGCCTTCTGCACGACGCCGGCGAGGCCTACTGCTCCGATGTCATCCGTCCGGTGAAAAAACACCTCAACGGATATGCGGAAATTGAGGAGCGTATCCAGCGCGCGGTGCTGGCCCGCTTCCATGTGGAGGCAATCCGGGACAGCTCCGGTTGGGAGCAGGTCCGCGCCATTGACAATGACATGCTGACCAATGAGGCCTGTGCGCTGTTTACAGACTCGACTGGGTTTTCACCGGCGCCGCTGCGCTCCTCGCCTCCGATCTTGTTCCGGCCGCCGGAAGAGGTGGAGCGGGAATTCACTGAGCTTGCGGTAAAACTGGGGGCTGTGTCACCACTATCGTGATACAACCCCCATTTGTGTTATCATGGGGAAACAGAAGGAGGGGCAGCCATGCTCGGAAAGTACCTGGATGCGGTGAGGGCAAAAAAGCCCCTCATCCACAACATAACAAACTATGTGACCGTCAATGACGTGGCCAACATGGAACTGGCATGCGGGGCGAGTCCCATTATGGCAGACGAGCCCGAGGAGGTCCGGGACATCCAGACCATCTGTAACGGCCTCTGCATCAATCTTGGGACTCTGAATCGCCGGACCATTCCGGCTATGAATGAGTCTGGGGACTGCGCGGCGGAACTGGGGCATGCCATTTTGCTTGACCCGGTGGGTGCGGGCGCCAGTACGCTTCGGACGGACACGGCGCTTGCGCTTCTTGACTCGGTGCCGTTTGATGTTGTCCGTGGAAATATCAGCGAAATCCGCACGCTCTTCGCCGGGGCAGGCAACACCCATGGGGTAGATGCCGCCGAGGGAGACTCTGTCACGGAGGCAAACTTACTGAACATGGGCCGCTTCGCCTGTTCTTTTGCCGAGCGGTTCCACACGGTGTGTGTCATCTCTGGGGCGATTGACCTCGTGGCAGACGCAAAAACCTGCTATGCCATCCGCAACGGTGTGCCGGAAATGAGCCAAATCACTGGGACTGGCTGTCAGCTGTCAGGTCTCACGACTTGCTTTATTGCCGCAAACCCGGAGGAGAAACTGCAGGCTTCTGCTGCTGCAGTGGCCGCCATGGGATTGGCGGGGGAGACGGCTCTAAGCCGTCAGCAGCCTGGCGACGGCAATGCGACCCTGCGAAACCGGATCATCGACGCCATTTACAATATGAGTGGCACGAATCTGGATAGCGGTGAAAAAATAGAGAGAATCATTGGATAATATAGGAGGAATCGTCATGCTGAGACCGGAATCTCTGCTGCTCTATGCGGTCACCGACCGCTACTGGCTGGGAGACCACACCCTGGAAGAGGATGTGGAGAGCGCCCTGAAAGGGGGCGCCACATTTATCCAGCTACGGGAAAAGGAACTTTCGGAGGAGGACATGGAGCGGGAGGCACGGACCCTTCTGCCTCTGTGCCGCCGGTATGGCGTGCCTTTTGTCATTGATGATGATGTGGAGCTGGCGAAGAAGGTGGGCGCCGACGGCGTCCATGTCGGCCAGTCCGACATGGCCTGCGGGAAGGCGCGGCAGGAGTTGGGCCCGGACGCCATCATCGGCGTGTCCGCCGGCACCGTGGAACAGGCTGTAGCGGCGGAGAAGGCCGGTGCCGACTATCTCGGCGTCGGTGCCGTGTTCCCGACGGGAACGAAGGGCGACGCCGAGCCCGTGACACGCGAGACCGTCCGGGCCATCTGTGAGGCCGTGAATATTCCGGTCATTGCCATCGGCGGAGTCAGCCGTGACAATGTCCAGGAACTGAGCGGACTGGGACTTGCCGGAATTGCGGTCGTCAGCGCCATCTTTGCGCAGGATAATATTGAGTCCGCCACAGCGGAGCTGCGGCAGAAAACGGAAAGCATGGTGAACGCATGATCTCCGGCGCAGTTTTTGACGCGGACGGTACTCTGCTGGACTCCATGCCCATCTGGTACGACGTGGGGGATCGGTACTTACGCTCCTGTGGGGTGACGCCGCCGGAGAACCTCTGGCGCCGCTACTTTACGATGGGCATTGATGAGGCCGCCACGGACATGAAGGAACATTTTCATCTCCCCCAGTCGGTGGATGAGGTGAAGCAGGGCTACATGGATATTGTCGGAAAGTTCTACCGGGAGGAGTGTGTGCTGAAACCGGGGGCTGCTGCGTTCTTGCGAGAGCTGAATCGCCGCGGTGTCCCCATCATCCTGGCTACAGCCAACGATGCCTCCATGGCACGGACGGCGCTCCGGCACAATGGAGTTCTGGACCTCTTTGCCGACACCATTTCCTGTGAGGACTTCGGCACCACGAAGCGGGAACCGTTCATCTACGAGGAGGCGGCCCGGCGCATCGGCTCACCGGTGGCAGAGACCGCGGTGTTTGAGGACATCTACATGGCGGTGCGCACGGCCCACGACGCGGGGTTCTACACCGTTGCCATGGAGGACGGCGCCAGCGCAGAAGAAAAGCCCGCCATCCAGAGGACAGCGGACCGCTATATCACCGATTTTTCAGAATTGGACCTCAGTCTTTTCGCATCCAGCCTTTGACCTCGGCAATCTCCTTCTTGTAGCCGGCGGGCTCATTCGGGGTCTCCAAAATAAACGGCTTTCCCTGCAGGGCGGGGTGTTGGACGACGGCCTTCAGAGCCTCAGCGCCAATTTCTCCCTGGCCGAGCTTCTGGTGTCGATCCTTGTGGCTCCCGCAGACATTCATGCTGTCGTTCAGGTGGATGGCATAGAGCCGGTCGAGCCCAATGGTCCAGTCAAACTCCTGCAGTACGTTGTCCAGGTTGCCGGCAATGTCGTAGCCGCCGTCCCAGATGTGGCAGGTGTCCAGACAGACGCCAAATCGGTCGGGGAATTCCACCCGGTCCAGCAGCTCCCGGAGCTCCTCGAAGTTCCGGCCAACCTCGCTGCCCTTGCCGGCCATGGTCTCCAGCAACACGGTGGTGGAACCGTCCCCGTGGACAATGTTGTTGAGACTCTCGGCAATTTTATACGTGCCTATGTCCACACCCTGGCCCACATGGGAGCCCGGGTGGAAGTTGTAGAAATTCCCGGGAAAGAATTCGTCCATGCGGCTCAGATCTTCCCGCATCATCTTCTCCGCCTTCATACGGATTTCGTTCTTCGCTGCAGCTAGGTTCATGGTATAAGGCGCATGGGCAACTAAGGGGCCAAAGCCCTGTTCCTCGACAATTTTTCGCATGCCGGCGGCGTCCTCCGGGTCTATCTCCTTTGCGGCGCCCCCGCGGGGAGAACGCAGAAAGAACGCAAATGTGTTGCCGCCGTAATCCACCATGGTCTCGGCCATGTGGGTATAGCCCTTTGCCACTGAGAGGTGGCTGCCAATATATATCATAGATAAGTCTCCTGAAGATTTTTCTCTATTATAACCGATAATCCCCGGAGGTGGGGCAATGTTTGATATCATAAAGCAGTTGCAGGATCTGGCCGCAGAGCTTGCGGAGACCCTAGAGGAGGGTGACCGGCAGTATCGCACGGTGGGCGATGGAGGCCCGGTCATAGACTGGTGGTTTGTCATCGACCGAAACGCCTCGTACTATGCAGTCTATGCCCTCATGCAGGAGGAGACAGAGGACACGCCCCGCATTTGGGCGGAGACAAGTTCCGGGACCATGAATGTGGAGTACCAAGGTCAGCGGGTCCAGGCAAAACTGGAAAGGGATATTGTGGTGGAAATGGACTGCTATTTCCGCGACATTTGGGAGAAGAGCCGATAAGGAGGAGAACCTATGAAAACAGCACTCACCATAGCAGGCAGCGACAGCTCCGGTGGCGCCGGCATTCAGGCGGACCTGAAGACCATGACCATGAATGGCGTCTATGCCATGTCGGTCATAACGTCCCTGACTGCGCAGAACACCACCGGCGTAAGCGGTATTCTGGACGTACCGGCGGACTTTGTGGAAAAGCAGATAGACGCCGTGTTCACGGATATCCGCCCGGATGCTGTGAAGATAGGTATGCTCTCCGCTCCAGATATCGTCCGCACTGTTGCGAAGAAATTGGTGGAATACGATGCCCCCTGGGTCGTCCTGGATCCGGTCATGGTCTCCACCAGTGGTTCCAAACTGCTACAGGATGACGCTATCACCGCTCTTGAGGAGAAGCTGCTCCCGGTGGCAGACCTCATTACCCCAAATATTCCCGAGGCAGAAGTCCTATCCGGTCTCACCATCTCTGGCCCGGATGACATGGAGGACGCAGGACGGAAACTGCAGGACGAATACGGTTGTGCCGTCCTGTGCAAGGGCGGACACGCGGTATCTGACGCCAACGATGTCCTTGTGACTGACGAGGGAGAGGTGTTCTGGTTTGAGGGAAGGCGAATCGCCAACCCCAATACCCACGGGACGGGATGCACCCTCTCCAGCGCCATTGCCGCCAACCTCGCCAAGGGGTTTGACCTGCGGGATTCCGTGGACCGGGCCAAGGAGTACCTCTCCGGGGCGCTGGCCGCCATGTTGGACCTGGGACAGGGGAGCGGGCCCATGGACCACGCTTGGAACCTGACGGGCCGCTTCTCGAAAGAGTCATAGGCGGCGTCTCCGCCTTGACAAAAGCCGGGCATGGGGTACAATAGTAACAACTTTGAAATTTCAAATTTTTCCTTGGAGGAACCCAATATGAAAATGATCCAGACTCTGGAAACCAGAAATCTCTGCGAGAGCGCCAAAAACGGCGGCTGCGGCGAGTGCCAGACCTCCTGCCAGTCCGCCTGCAAGACCAGCTGCGGCATTGCCAACCAGCAGTGCGAGAAGGCTGACAAGGCTGACTAACTCCAGGGGAGTTAAAAAAGCATTGAAAAGTGCTGCCGCTCAAGCGACAGCACTTTTTCTATACGTTCAGAGAGGAGAACAACATGGTCCATCAATATCAGCTCAAGGGGTACAACATCGTGCTCGACACCTGTTCCGGCTCGGTGCACGCCGTGAGCGAACCGGCCTATGACATGATCGCCATGTACCCGGACCACAGCGCCGAGGAAATTACGGCTGCCATCCAGGAAAAATATGGGGACGAGGTCTCCAACGAGGATATCAATGATTGCCTTCAGGATATTGCGACGCTGAAGGAACAGGGAAAACTCTTCACGGAGGACACCTATGAGCCCCTTGCCGGCGAGTTCAAAGAGCGTTCCGGCGACGTGGTCAAGGCCCTCTGCCTCCATGTGGCCCACACCTGCAACCTGAACTGTTCCTACTGCTTTGCCAGCCAGGGCAATTTCCACGGCGACCGCGCCCTCATGTCCTTTGAGGTGGGCAAGCAGGCCATCGACTACCTCGTGGCCCACTCGGGCACCCGGCACAACCTGGAGGTGGACTTCTTCGGCGGGGAGCCGCTCATGAACTGGGACGTCTGCAAGCAGATCGTCGCGTATGCGCGCTCCATTGAGAAGGACGCCGGAAAGCACTTCCGGTTCACCCTTACCACAAACGGTATGCTTGTGGACGACGACGTCATCGACTTTGCCAATAAAGAGTGTCACAACGTGGTCCTGAGCTTGGATGGCCGCCAGGAAATCCACGACAAATACCGGGTCGACTACGCCGGCAACGGCTCCTGGGAGCGCATTGTCCCGAAGTTCCAGAAGTTTGTAAAGGCCCGCGGCGACAAAAACTACTATATCCGCGGTACGTTCACCCACAACAACCCGGACTTCATGAAGGACATAGATAAGATGCTGGAGCTGGGTTTCACTGAACTCTCTATGGAGCCTGTCGTGGCAAAGCCCGACGACCCCTGTGCCCTGACTGAAGAGGACAAGGTCATCGTGGAGCAGCAGTATGAGGAACTGGCTGACCGCATGATTGAGCGGGAGCGGGAGGGACGTCCCTTCACGTTCTATCATTACATGATCGACCTGACCGGTGGCCCGTGCATTTATAAGCGCATCAGCGGATGTGGCTCGGGCACCGAGTACATGGCTGTCACCCCGTGGGGCGACCTCTACCCCTGCCACCAGTTTGTGGGCGAGGAGGACTTCTGCCTCGGCAACGTCTGGGACGGCGTCAAGCGCACCGACCTCCGCGAGGACTTCCGCAAGTGCAACGTCTACCAGCGTCCGGAGTGCCGGGACTGCTGGGCCAAACTCTACTGCTCCGGCGGCTGCGCCGCGAACGCCTACCACTCCACCGGAAGCATCCTCGGGACCTACGAGTTCGGCTGTGACCTGTTCCGGAAGCGGGTGGAGTGTGCCATCATGGTGAAGGTGGCCGAGCAGCTCGACCCGACCCTGAAGAAATAATATGGATACTCCAATTTTTGACTTCGCCGGGCAGTACGCCCGGGACGGCGCGACCCGGGCGCACATGCCCGGCCACAAGGGGAGGGGTCCCCTGGGCTGCGAGGCCCTCGACCTCACGGAAATAAAAGGCGCTGACTCCCTGTATGAGGCGGATGGAATCATCCGCCAGAGTGAGGACAACGCGGCGCAGCTGTTTGGCGCCGCCCGCACAATCTACTCTGCAGAAGGATCCTCACTCTGCATTCGAACCATGCTGCTGCTTGCCGCTATGCGTGCCCGGCAGAACGGGGAATCCCACCTTTGGATCCTCGCCGCAAGGAATGCCCATAAGGTGTTCATACAGACCTGTGCGCTGCTGGACCTGGACGTGGGATGGCTTTGGGACGAGAGCGGTTCGTTCTCCCTCTGCCGGTCCATCGCCCGCCCGGAGACGCTGGAGCGGGTCCTGCGGAACGCAAACCATCTGCCCATTGCGGTCTACATTACGAGCCCGGACTACCTTGGCAACGAGAATGACATCCGCGGCCTTGCGGAGGTGGCACATGCATATGGTGTGCCGCTGCTTGTGGACAACGCCCATGGAGCGTACCTGAAGTTCCTGCCGGAGAGCCGCCATCCCATGTCGCTGGGTGCGGATATATGCTGCGACAGCGCCCATAAGACATTCCCGTGTCTGACTGGCAGCGCCTATCTGCACATCAGCCCATCTGCTCCGCCAGAATTTTCGGAGTTTGCAAAACAGGCTATGGCGCAGTTCGGATCCACGAGCCCTTCGTATCTCATTCTGGAGTCGCTGGATCGGAACAACCGATATCTGGCGGAGGGATATGGCGCGGAACTTCTGGCATGTGTGGAGAAGATCAATGGTCTGAAGAAAAATCTCGCCGGCATGGGCTGGCAAATCCTGCCCTCCGACGAGCTGAAGCTCACAGTGGAGCCCAGAGGCATGGGCTACACGGGTGATTCACTCTCTGACCTCCTCGCAAACCACCGTATAATCTGCGAGTACTCCGACCCGGACAACACCGTGCTCATGCTGACACCTTCGAATACCGACGAGGATTTTGAACGGATTCTCCGGGCATTTTCAGAAATTCCACCGGAAACCAAAAGTGAATCGCCCACGCTGAAATTGCCAAGACCGGAGGTCTACTGCAGCCCTCGGCAGACGCTCTTCGCTCCCCGGAAATGCATTCCGGTGGAACAGTCCGCTGGTCGTGTCCTCGCTGCCGTCACCATGAGCTGTCCGCCTGCGGTGCCCGCTGTCGTCTGCGGTGAAATCATACCGGATGAGGCAATCCCTGTGTTACAATATTATGGGACCCAGGAGGTCTGGGTCATTACCTGAAAAAGGAGGGTCTGTCCATGAAAAGCATTCTGATCAAAGATACGACAAGGGAAGAGAGAGCGCGCATTGTGGCGCAGTCCCTGAATATGTGCGGCGAGAGCTGCGACAACTGTCGGTCCTGCTGGCTCGGCGGCGGTAACCCGGACACCATGTATGAGGATTACGTGGAGGGGCGCAAGGAAATCTGGGAAATCAACGCCGAGTATAACCGTGGAGGCACCGTCCACTGATTTATGGTACAATGGAAAAAATTTCGGTAAGGTGTGATTAATTATGTCCCTCGAGACCGAGGACCCCAATAAGAAAAAGAAGAAGAACAGCTTCCTCGTGGTAAACGGTGAGTACTGTGCCGCCCACGAGTGTGTTGCCATGCAGGCATGTCCCGAAGAGGCAATGACGCAGGAGGGGACGAACCCTCCGGAAATTGACATCACCAAGTGCACACTCTGTGAAGTCTGCCTCCACTTCTGTGACTATGGCGCATTGGAAGTGCACACGCTGCAATTGAACCTTTAACCCATCAAGGAGGAATTATGGACAACTTTCTTCAGCTGGCGGAGGATCGCTTCTCTGTTCGTAAGTTCATTGAAAAACAGCTGCGAGTGGAGGATCTGGCCCGCATCCTGAAAGCCGGGGAAATTGCTCCAACCGCAAAGAATGTCCAGCCCCAGAAAATCTTCGTCGTGCAGTCGGAGCAGGGCCTGGTAAAAATTGACCTCGCCACGAAGTGCCGCTATGGCGCACCCACAGTACTTATGGTCTGCTACGACCGAAATCTGGAATGGGTCAACCCTTTCAATGACCAGTATACGACCGGCGTCATTGACGCAACTATTGTCACGACCCACATGATGCTGGAGGCATGGGACATTGGCGTGGCCTCCTGCTATGTAGAGTGGTTCAACCCCGACAAGCTCATCTCCGAGTTTGAGCTTCCGGAAAATAATATTCCTGCAGCGCTCCTTCCGCTGGGATACATGGCACCGGATGCCCACCCGGCCCACCTCCACAGTGAGTCCCGTGAGGAAGAGGAAATGGTGCAGTTTCTTTGATAAGCTGCATCGCCCAAAGAAAAAAGAGAGCCTTTTACAGGCTCTCTCTTATTTTTATGACCAAGTCGGTGTAGTCCAACACCGTGGACGGGTCCCGGTTCAGCACCACCTTATCAATGAGGATGCCCAGGGAGCGATACCCCTGCAGGACCGGCTCCTGACAAATGGTGGCGTTTACGACGTTCTGTTTCATCATGTCCACCGTCTCTTGTAGCTCGTCAAACCCGATGACCGTGTAGGTCCCGGTGGGGGCAGCCTCCCGAATGGCCCGGCAACCGCCGTAGTAGGTTCCCGTGGTGAAGAAGATGGCGTTGATTTCCGGGTGGCTCTTCAGCATTTCCTTTGTCACCATGTAACCCTTGTGGTTGTCGTCCTGACTCTCCTCCTCGAACACGACTTCCATGTTCGGGAACTCTTCGGAAACGACCTCTTTGAAGCCTACGACGCGATCCTCATGGCCAAGCACCTGATGGGAACCGGTTATGATTCCGACCTTGGCGGGCTCGCCGCGCAGAAGCATGCCCATGAGCTGACCTGCAGTGCGGCCGCTCTTTCGCGCATTGACGCCGACGTAGGCAATGCGGTCGGAGCTGGCGTCGTCGGAGTTCACAGTGACCACCGGGACACCGCTCCGGGAAAACTTGTTTATGCGCTCCCGTACCCTGGGGTCGTTGTAGGGAGAAATGAGAAGGCCGGAGATGTTCTCCTTATAGAGCTCATCCAGGGCGGCGATTTGCTGCTCGACATCATACGGAAGACTCCGGTAAATGAGCTTGCACCCGTAGATGCTGACCTCCTCGGCCTTGCGCTGAATTCCCGTGATGACGTCGTCAAAAAACGGCTTGTCCTTTCCGTAGAGGACAATGCCGATCTTCACCGGCTTCTTCTGGGCGGCCAGAGCAATTCCCGCCTTGTTCGGATGATAGTCCAGTTCTTCCACGGCACGGAGCACCCTTGCCTTCGTCTCGCGGCGAACTTCCCCGCGGCCGTTCAGAACCCGGTCCACCGTGCCCCGGGAAACCCCGGCGCGCTCTGCAATATCCTTGATGGTTGCCATACCCAAATCCCCCATTCCGTGCTATTTGCACGAGATTTGAGTCAAGTTTACACTATCCGAAAAACGGCGTCAATATGGGGCGATGGAATTTTGGAACGAAAAAATGACGAAATTTCACTAAAAGTCATACACTATCTTTGTGAATGTTGGCGGTTGCAAAAGTAAAAAGCCGGGAGTATTATAATATCAATCCGTGCACGAGCACGAGAGGCTCAGCACGGGTTCCATCATGACAACTCCTTGAGTAGAATTCTCCTATTTGGAAACGGCCCGCAGCATGGTTCCCGCTGCGGGCGTTCCCATTCCCGCGTGGAAGAAGGCTGTATCACCGGTCTGGTGATACAGCCTTCTTCCTTTAGGCAGATAATGGGTCGAGTCCGCTGGATTGGCTACCCACTATACATTTCCCCCCATTTTTTGATTGCCTGTATGAGAAAAACTTGGTAGATTGTAGAATCAACTTGAACAACTAAATAAAAAGAAGATCCATAGATCATCCTTTTGGTAGAATTAAGTTACCACAACCAAAAACGCCAGGAGGAATCACTATGGATCACTGCTATTCTA